>Ga0187815_10000077_pt1 | contig 45941 bp, 46 predicted proteins | sample NC_S_5_FD_132962 | JGI IMG/M metagenome (GOLD analysis project Ga0187815, IMG submission 132962) | Wetland sediment microbial communities from Neuse River Estuary, North Carolina, USA - ASW-S_5 | ecosystem: Environmental > Aquatic > Freshwater > Wetlands > Sediment | place: USA: North Carolina... | reverse complement strand
GCGAGGGACTCGCAGACTTCCACATCCGCCGGCTCGACGGCGGCCGATTCACCGATCGCGGCCTGGCCGCGGCACGCCCGGGCGACACGCTGGACGTCGAAATCCCCTGCGGTTCGTTCGTCTATCATGCCGAGGATGACCGGCCGGTCGTGATGGTCGCGACCGGCACGGGCCTCGCACCGATCAAGGCGATGCTGGAAGGATTGATGGACGATCCGGATTGTCCGCCCGTCAGCCTTTACTGGGGCGCACGGACGGCCGGTGATCTCTACCTGCATGACGCCGTCGCCGGCTGGGGACGGCGGCTGCACGATTTCAGGTACGTGCCGGTGCTTTCGCGCGCCTCCGCGCCGAATTGCCGAAGCGGCTACGTGCAGGACGCAATCCTCGCCGATTTCGACGATCTTTCGAAGCACGCGGTCTATCTGTGCGGCTCGCCCATGATGATCGCCGACGCCTTGCCGATGTTGCTCGCTCGCGGCGCGGTTCGCGAGCGCATCTATACCGAGGGTTTCGTCGCGCAGACGCGGGATCGGCAGGGCGGGGGCAAATCACCCGGCAGATGACTTCGAGCCCGGCGCCGTGGCTTGCATCCCGGAACAAGGCGCAAATTGCCGCGCCAAGTGGCCGCGCAAAGCGCCTCGCAACTACCTATATGATGCAGGCCTTCACCTGCAGAGATCCCCTCGCGTGCTCTATTTCGAACTTGCCATCGTCACCTGCCTGATCGTCATCAACGGCCTTCTCTCGATGTCGGAACTTGCGATTGTCTCGTCTCGCCCGGCGCGGCTGGCGGGAATGGTCGAGCGAGGCGTGCGCGGCTCACGGCGCGCGCTTGCGCTCGCGTCCGACCCCGGAAAATTCCTTTCCACCGTGCAGATCGGCATCACGCTGATCGGCGTGCTTTCGGGCGCGTTCTCCGGCGCCACGCTGGGTCAGCGCCTGTCGCAATGGCTGATCGAGTTCGGACTCTCGCAGCGGGCTTCCGACACCATCGGCGTCGCCCTCGTCGTCGGCATCATCACCTACGCCTCGCTGATCGTGGGCGAACTCGTGCCGAAACAGATTGCGCTGCGCGATCCCGAATCCATCGCTGTCAAGGTCGCGCCTGCGATGAACGCGATGGCCAAGATTTCGCTGCCGCTGGTCTGGCTGCTCGACCGCTCCGGCAAAGTGCTGCTCTGGCTGCTCGGCCATCGCGGCGAGGCGGAAGGGCGCGTCAGCGAGGAGGAAATCCGCACGCTGGTCGTCGAGGCCGAACATGCCGGCGTGCTCGAGCCCGGCGAGAAGGAGATGATCGCCGGCGTGATGCGCCTCGGCGACCTTCCCGTCGGCGCCGTGATGACGCCACGCAATGAAGTAAGCCAGATCGACCTCGCCGATCCCCTGCCCGTGACCCTGGCCAATCTGCAGAAGACCAACCATTCGCGCAGTGTCGTGTTCGACGGCGATCGCGACAGCGCACTCGGTATCGTGCAGGCCAAGGATCTGCTCGACGAATACCTTGCAGGAAAGGCGCCCGACATCCGCGCGCTAGTGCGCGAGGCGCCGATCATTCCGGAAACGCTGGACGCGCGCGACGTGGTTGCGATGTTGCGCGACTCGCCGGTGCATATCGGTCTCGTGCATGACGAATACGGCGTGTTCCAGGGTGTCGTCACCAGTGCCGACATTCTCGAAGCCATCGTCGGCGCGTTCAGCACCGAGTACGGTCCGGCGGAGGCCGCCTATACCAGGCGCGATGACGGCTCCTATCTGATCTCCGGCTGGATGCCGGCGGTGGAATTTGCCGATCTGCTTGCAATAACATTGCCGCCATCGCGGCCCTACCAGACCTTCGCCGGATTCCTGCTGCAGGCATTCGCCGCCATCCCGCAGGCCGGCGACAAGATTGCGGTCGGCGGCTGGCAGTTCGAGATCGTCGACATGGACGGCCGGCGCATCGACAAGGCGCTCGTCACCAGACTTGAAAAGGACTGAGTTGGCAGCGGCTTGCCGGGCGCATTTGGAGTCATCTGGTATCGTAGAAGCCGGTTGCGCCGCCTGTTGATAACCCCTACCCCCTTATTCCCGCCGCAAGATATCGGCTGCCGCCGTGCTATCGACAGTCCGACTGAACCGGACGGATAGCACCATGCGGATTACCCTCGTCGGCTCCCGCCATTTCGGCGTGGCGACCTTCAACTTGCTGCGCAAGCACGGCGTCGAGATTGCAAGGGTCGTTGTTCACGATGGTGAGGATCGGCTTGCCGCTGCCGCCAAGGCCGCCGGCATCAATGTCGTGGTGCAGGCCAATCCCAAGCTCGTGGTCGCTTCCGAAATCGCGCCGAAGACGGATCTGATCGTCACCGCCCACAGCCATGCCCGCATTGGCAAGGATGCGCTGGCCGCATCAAGACTCGGCGGTATCGGCTATCATCCCTCGCTGCTGCCGCGCCATCGCGGCATGGCCGCGGTGGAATGGACCATCAAGGAAGGCGATCCGATCGCCGGCGGCACCATCTATCACCTTGCCGACCGCATGGATGGCGGTGCGATCGCGGCCCAGGACTGGGTTTTTGTGAAGAAGGGCGAGACGGCGCGTGAATTGTGGGAGCGTGTCCTTGCTCCGCTCGGCCTACGCCTGCTCGGCGAAGTCATCGATTCCGCCAAGGCCAATGGGTCGCTTCCGGCCAAGCCGCAGGACGAGCAGTTCGCCACCCTTGCGCCTGCATTTGATTCTGCCAAACACTGAGCTTCAAAAATACCGAAAATAATCCGGGCAGGCTCACCTCGGGGCCTATTTGCACGCGTCTAACCGGACATCGAAATAAACCATAAGCAATTGATATGTTGATATATTTTTGGATTGACTCGTCGCATCACATTTTAGACATAATGTTCCAAAATAAACCCGGCCAGCCCCCCATTAAGGAACCTAAATTCATGCGTCGCAATCGCATTGGCCTGCTCGTTTGTGCTTCGTTGTTTACCGCCGTTGTCGCGGCTCCCGCCTTTGCCGGACATCCCTATGACGGCACGTGGAATGTCACCGTGATGACCAAGAACGGCAATTGCGAGCCATCGACCTCTTCCACCCTGACGATCAGCGATGGTCGCGTTTCGGCGGCGGGCGCTGCCGTTTCCGGTACCATTGGCCGCGAGGGACTTGTGCGAGTCTCGATCAATGGTGCATATGCGAACGGTCAACTCAGTGGCAACTCCGGATCAGGGAAGTGGAATGGCGCATCAGCGGGCGTACCGTGCAGCGGTCGATGGGAAGCTTCCCGTCAATGAGGCCAGCCGACTAGCTGAGACCTTCGCGTATTCGCGGCGGCTTGCATTTGCAGCCGCCGCTTTTTTTGCGGCATCGACGGCGATCGTTCACGCGCAGTCGAGTCCGTTCGCCGGCATGGCCGGCAACTGGTCCGGCGGCGGCACCGTCACGCTGGATGACGGCTCACGCGAGCGGCTGCGCTGCCGCGCGTCCTACCAGGTCGCCAGTATCAACATGACCATGTCGCTGACCTGTGCCAGCGACGCCTACAAATTCATTTTGGCAGCCAACGTGGTCGACGAGCGCGGTCAGGTGACCGGCACCTGGAGCGAGTCCAGCCGCAACATCGCCGGCACCCTGGAGGGCCGCGGCGGCGGCGGCAATTTCCAGCTCGTGGTGAGCACCGCCGGCTTCAATGCCAACCTCGCCCTGCGCACCGTCGGCAACAAGCAGACGGTGACGATGCGCGCCGACAGTGTGTTCCGCGGCGCGGATATCTCGCTGTCGAAATAGCCTTATCAGACACCAAGCAAATAGCGCCCCGGTTCATGGAGCCGGGGCGTTTTCGTATGGGCGGCCATTGTCGCGTTGCCGGCTCAGCTCGTCTTCGGCTTTTCGAGCTTGGCGGCGGTTTCCTTGATGGTCTTCGCAATCAGGAGGGCCTGCTCCTTGTTGAACGCGAAATCCTGGATGCCCTTATGGGTGGTGAGCGACAGCACCATGAGGTCGGGCTGGTGCTCCGGCCAGCCGGTGGCGAAGCCAAGAACGTAATCTGCGGTGGTCTTACGTGCGGTGTTCATGTCTCAAGGCTTTCTCAGGCCGCCGGGACAAAGGCGGTGACTTCGATTTCAACTTTGGCGCGCTCGTCGACGAGGCCGTCGATATAGAGCAGCGTCGAGGGCGGAAAATTCTTTCCCAGCGTTTCCTTCCACGCCGCACCGATGCCGGCGCCCGCAGCCTGATACTCGCTTTTGCTGGTGAGGTACCAGGTGAGCCGCACGATGTGCTCTGGCCCTGCCCCGGCTTCGGCGAGCAGCTTGATGATTCGCTTCAGCGCGGTTCCGATCTGGCTGGCGAGATCAGCGGCATAGTCGCCCTTCTCGTCGCCGCCGGTCTGGCCGGCCAGCATCACCCATTTGCCGGGACCGTCGACCACGACGCCGTGTGAAAAGCCGCGCGGTTTCGACCATTCGGCCGGTTGCAGGACACGCATTTGTTTGTTTCCTCCCGAGATCCGGCCGCCTCCTTAGCACCGATCAGGCCCATGATCCCACAGCGAAATTGTTCCGCGCGCAGGGCTGCGTCGGCAGATTTGCTCGTTGCAAAGGCAGGCCGGGTCGAACATACCGTCCTACCCGCTTCCTGCCCCTGCTTTTGCAAACTTCTTCTCCAATGGATCGCACCCCCTCCAGATCGATGGCCGCCTTGTGGATGGCCGGCTGGCTCGCCCTGATGCTGATGATCACGGTGGCCGGCCGCGAGGCCTTGCGCGAGCTCAACGTGTTCGAGGTGATGTTCATCCGCTCTGCCATCGGCCTGTTCCTGCTCTTTCCGCTGATCTGGTGCGCCGGCGGCGTTGCCCTCGTGAGGACCCAGCGTCTGCCGCAGCACATCGCGCGCAACACGATTCATTTCGGCGCGCAGCTCGGATGGTTCTTTGCACTGACATTGATTCCGATCGGCCAGGTGGTCGCGATCGAATTCACCATGCCGATCTGGACGGCGATTCTCGCCGCGATGTTCCTCGGCGAGCGCATCACGGTCTGGAAGCTTTTCGCGATCGTGCTCGGCATCATCGGCGTCGTGATGATCGTCCGTCCCGCGACGGGCGAGATCAATCCCGGGCAGTTGATCGCGCTGCTCGCCGCGGTCGGCTTTGGTATTTCGGTGGCGATGGTGAAGTCGCTGACGCGCACCGAGCAAACCTTGACGATCATTTTCTACATGCTCGCCGTGCAGACCGCCGGCAGCCTGTTGCCGGCGCTTTATGCCTGGCAGTGGCCATCGCTCGCCGCCTGGGGCTGGGGCTTCGTGATCGCGTTCTGCGGCACGTTTTCACACTACTGCATGGCGCGCGCCCTGTTGTATGCGGATGCAACCGTCGTCATCCCAATGGACTTCCTGAGGGTTCCGCTCACCGCGCTGGCCGGCTGGCTGCTCTATTCGGAGCAGCTCGATGCCTTCACCGTGCTTGGCGCGGCGCTCATCCTCACGGGAAATCTTGTGAATCTGCGAAGCTCGACGCCGGTTCCCGCGCGCGCCGCCACGTGACTGCGCGGACGGCGCCCGCGCGGATAAGTTGCGCGGATTTTGCATAATTTAACAGTTGTTTGTGATCCAAATCACGTAGCCTGGCGGGACATATTCTTTACGTCTCACCGCCGATGGCGGTCGCTGAATCGGGCATTTGGGCCGATTTTTTTGTGGCGCGAAGCATGGCCTTTTCGTGTATCTTCGCGCAGCAGCATTACTGCCAAAGAGTTTCGATTCTACAGGGGCATTTAAGATGCGTTACTTCACCCTTCTCCTTTCCCTGATCTGCATGGCGCTGACAGCGACTGCCGCCCAAGCGGACCGCCGCGTCGCCTTCGTTGTCGGCAACGGCGCCTACAAGAACGTGGCTCCGCTGCCCAATCCATCGATCGACGCCAAGGCAATCGCCGGCGCGCTGCGCAATGTCGGGTTCGAGGTCGTCGAAGGCACCAATCTCACCCGCGACAAGATGACGGAACGCTTGCTCGACTTCGGCAAGAAGGCGCAAGGCGCCGACATCGCGGTGTTCTTCTATGCCGGCCACGGCATCGCGATTTCAGGCACCAACTATCTGCTGCCGATCGATGCCGACATCAAATCCGAAATGGACGTGAAACTCGGCGCCGCTATCAACATCGACCTGACGCTCGACCAGACCATGGGCGATGCCAAGGTCAAGCTGGTGTTCCTCGATGCCTGCCGTGACAATCCGTTTGCCGCCAAGATCAAGGCGAACTCGGCGACTCGCAGCGTCAACGTGCAGACCGGCCTTGCCGAGATGAAGTCCGGCGAAGGCACGCTGATCGCATTCGCCACCGGCCCGGGTCAGACCGCGCTTGACGGCACCGAAGGCGGCAACAGCCCCTTCACCCGCGCGCTGCTTGCCAACATCACCAAGCCCGGCGTCGAGATCCAGCAGGCGATGACCTCAGTCCGCGCGCAGGTCAACGAAGAGACCAACAAGGGCCAGCTGCCCTGGGGTCACACTAACCTGATCGGCGCGGTCTATCTCAACGGCGCGCCCGCGCCGGGCGCGGCTGCCGCCGCACCGGCACAGACTCAGGTGGCCGCGGCCGCAAATGCCGAGGTCGAGGTCGAGTTCTGGCGTTCGATCAAGGACTCCAACAAGGCCGAGGAGTTTCGTGCCTATCTGACCAACTACCCGAACGGCCAGTTCCGCTCGCTGGCGCAGTCGCGCATCGCCTCGCTCGAGCAGGGCGGCAGCAAGCCCGATGCGACGCGCAATCTGTCCGGCGGCGTCGATCCCGCCGTCTTCACTGAAGAGTCGTCCCAGCTCACCGAGGACCAGATCGGCCTCGACAAGGGCCAACGCCGCGACGTACAGCGCCGCCTGACCGGCCTCGGCTTCGACACCAAGGTGACCGGCGTGTTCAACCAGGATACCCGCAACGTGATCACGCGCTGGCAGGCCGCCCGCGGTTATCCAAAGAGCGGCTATCTGAACAAGCTGCAGCACAAGGCGTTGCTGACCGAAATCATCGCGACCCAGCCCGCCACGGCGAGCAGCGATGACGACGACAAGCCGGCGCCGCGCCGTCGCGCCAGCAGCGGCGGCGGTGGCCAACAAGCAGCACCAGCACCCGCCCCCGCTCCGCGCCACAACAATAATAGCGGTCCCGACCCAGCCGCCGTGGGCCGTTTCATGGGCGGTGTCGTCGGCGGCGTCCTGCGCTGATCCGCTCTCGCAACGAACAAGAAAGCCCGGGCAAGTGCCCGGGCTTTCTTCTTTGCTGGCTCCAGTGAACGCCTATTTCCCCGCCGCCTTGCGCAGCGCCTCGTTGATGCGGTCCTGCCAGCCCGGGCCGCCCGCCTGAAAATGCTCCAGCACGTCCTGGTCGATGCGCAGCGTGACCTGCTCCTTCACGCCGGGAACGGCGTTCTTCCTGGCCGGGGCCTCCGCGACCTTGGTGGTGGCGCGCTTGAAGGCGGCCTCCGCCTCGGTGCGGGCGTCGTTGAGCGTGCGTGGCCGGCGCGGCTGGTCGGACATGGTCAGATCCCCTCGAACAGGACGGTAGAGAGATAGCGCTCGGAGAACGACGGCACGATGGCGAGCACGGTCTTGCCGGCCGCCTCCGGCCGCTTGCCCACCTCTAGCGCGGCTGCGATCGCTGCTCCCGACGAGATGCCGCCCGGAATACCTTCATGGCGCGCCAGCGCCCGTGACGTCTCGATCGCGGTCGCACTGTTCACCTTCACGATCTCGTCGATCACCGTACGGTCGAGCACGTCAGGGATGAAGCCCGCGCCGATGCCCTGGATCTTATGCGGCGTGTGCTGTCCGCCTGACAGCACCGGGCTCTCCTCCGGCTCGACGGCGACGATCCGCAAGCCCGGCTTGCGCGGCTTCAGCACCTGGCCGACACCCGTGATGGTGCCGCCGGTGCCGACGCCGGCGACGAAGAAATCGATGTTGCCGCCGGTGTCGTTCCAGATCTCCTCCGCGGTGGTGCGGCGGTGGATTTCCGGATTGGCGAGATTCTTGAACTGCTGCGGCATCACCGAATTCGGCGTGGTGCGGATCAGCTCCTCTGCGGTGGCGATCGCGCCCTTCATGCCCTGCGCTGCAGGGGTGAGGATGATCTCAGCGCCGAGAAAAGCCAGCATCTTGCGCCGCTCGATCGACATCGATTCCGGCATCACCAGCTTCAGCCGATAGCCGCGCGCGGCGGCGACAAAGGCGAGCGCAATGCCGGTGTTGCCCGAGGTCGGCTCGATCAGCACGGTGTCGGCGTTGACGATGCCCGCCTTTTCCATCGCGATGATCATGGCGGCGCCGATGCGGTCCTTCACGCTCGCCGCCGGGTTGAAATATTCGAGCTTGGCGAGGATCGTGGCCGTGACGCCGTGCATTTTCGGCAATTTGTTCAGACGGACGATCGGCGTGTCGCCGATGGCATCGACGATGGAGTCGAACACGCGGCCGCGGCCGGGACTGTGCAGTGCAGCGTTTGGTGTCGGCGCATCCATCTCGCGGGGCTCCTTCTGACGAATGTGTTCGGGAAAATGCGGTGGTTCCATACTTAGGTGTCCGCCGTGGCAAGACGCAAGAGACCAGCGCGGGAACTGCAATTCGCTGCAACGCAAAACGGCTCAATGAAAAATCTCACGAAATCAACGCATTTGTGTTGCGACAGCGTCAAAGAAGTCGTTTTATACTTTCGTTGCGGCATGATCCCGATCACCGGTTTCGATCATGCCCGGGGCAGGGCTCCCGGTCAGAACGCAAGGAGAGCAACGATGGCAGCTGTTGCTGAAATCCGCTCGGTCGTCCCGTCTCAACCCGATCCGCGCGGGTGTGATCTTCCCACCTGCCCGGTTTGTGCGGACTCCATGGTCGCCGCGGAAGCCTCCGCCTACCTCAACGACCAAGTGATCTCGTATCTGTGGACCTGCGATACCTGCGGTTACGGTTTCGTGACCAAGCATTCGCTGAAGAAGTTCACCTGCAACTGATCCCTAGCGTTTTCAAGTTCGCGTGAAGCAAACGCGTTGGAAACTAAATCGGCGCGATGTCACCGCGCGCCCAACCGGCGCGCGTTTGCCTTCGAAAATCCTCGAACGTGCCGTTCGCTATTGCGGCGCGGATGTCCTGCATCAAGCGCTGGTAATAGGCGACGTTGATCTCCGACAGCAGCATTGCACCCAGCGTCTCGCCCGACCGCACGAGATGATGCAGATAGGCGCGTGAGATATTGCGCGTGGACGGCCAGTCGCTTTCCTCGTCGAGCGGCCTTGCATCGTCGGCATGCCGTGCATTGCGCAGGTTGATCTGGCCGAAGCGCGTGAACGCCATGCCGTGGCGGCCGTTGCGGGTCGGCAGCACGCAGTCGAACATGTCGATGCCGCGCGCGACCGCCTCCAGCAGGTCCTCCGGCGTGCCGACGCCCATCAGGTAGCGCGGACGGTCCGCCGGCAATTCCGGCGCGGTCGCCTCGATCATGGCCAGCATCACCGCCTGCGGCTCGCCAACCGCAAGGCCGCCGATCGCATAACCGTGGAAGCCGATGTCGATCAGCCGCCGTGCGCTGGTCTTGCGCAATTCGGGCACATCGCCGCCCTGCACGATGCCGAACAGCATGTAGCCGTCGGGCGCGCTTTCGAAGGCGCGCCTGGAGCGTTCGGCCCAGCGCAGCGACAGCTGCATCGCCCGCTCGATGTCGGCGCGCTCGGCCGGCAGCCGCACGCACTCGTCCATCTGCATGGCGATGTCAGAGCCAAGCAGCCGCTGCACCTCGATCGAGCGCTCCGGCGAGAGCTCGACTTTCGCGCCGTCGATATGCGAGCGGAAGGTCACCGCCTGCTCGCTCACCTTGCGCAAGTCCGCGAGCGACATCACCTGGAAGCCGCCGGAGTCGGTCAGCATCGGCCCACCCCACCCGGTGAACCGTTGCAAGCCCCCGAGTGCTGCGATGCGCTCGGCGCCCGGCCGCAGCATCAGGTGATAGGTGTTGCCGAGCACGATATCGGAGCCTGCTTCGCGCACCTCGCGCCAATGCAGGCCCTTCATGGCGCCGGCGGTGCCGACCGGCATGAAGGCAGGCGTGCGCACCACGCCATGCGGCGTGGTCAGGCGGCCGGTGCGCGCGGCGCCGTTGGTCGCCAGCAGTTCAAAATGGTTGGGAAGGCTCATGCGGGGGCCTTATGGCGCGACAGCCATGCGCAATTCAACCGGTTTGGGGCCGATTTACCCTGTTGACGGCGGCAAATCTCTCCCGCATAAGTCCGCGCCATGAAGCTGACCGCGAAAACCACGACCAAAACCACCAAGCCCTGCAGGGGCTCGGGAGGCGTGCGCGCGTCGTAGATCAGGTCGCATAATCTTCACCCGAAGCCCCGCCTGCAAAGGTTCGGGGCTTTTTTATTGCCTTCAGAAAGAACATGGAGAAGAGAAGTGAGTAACGATCCCGTAGTCGCGATAGTCGGCGTGACCGGCGCTGTGGGCGCCGAGTTCATCGCCACCATGGACCGGCGCGGTTTTCGCGTCGGAAAGCTCAAGGCTCTGGCCAGCGCCCGCTCGGCCGGCAAGACCGTCGCCTTCCGCGGCAAGCAGGTCGTGATTGAAGAACTCACCGAGCGTTCTTTCGAAGGCGTCGACATCGCCCTGTTCTCGGCCGGCGGCAGCATTTCCCGCAAATTTGCGCCGATCGCGGTGAAGGCCGGCGCGGTCGTGGTGGATAACTCCTCCGCCTTCCGCATGGATCCGAATGTCCCGCTGGTGATCCCCGAGATCAATGCCGGCCGCATCCGGGATCACAAGGGCATCATCGCCAACCCGAATTGCGCGGCGATCACGGCGCTGGTGCCGCTGTGGCCGATCCACCGCGAGAACCGCATCAAGCGCGTCATCATCGCGACTTATCAGGCGGCGAGCGGCGCAGGCACCGCCGCAATGGACGAGCTCGTCGAATCCACCCGCGCCAATCTCGAGGGACGCAGCTATCAGCCGAAGGTGCTGCCGCACCCCTATGCCTTCAACCTCTTCAACCACAACACGGCGATTGATCCCGCAACCGGCTACAACGACGAGGAAACCAAGGTCATCAAGGAGACCCGCAAGATCTTCGAGGACGACAAGATCGCGGTCGGCGTCACCTGCGTCCGCGTGCCGGTGCTGCGTGCGCATTGCGAGGCCATCACCTTCGAGTGCGAGCGGCCGATCAGCGAGGCTGATGTCCACTCGTTGCTGGGGGGTGCGCCGGGCGTGAAGATCGTCGACGATCGCGCGAAGAACTATTTCCCGATGCCGATCGATGCCTCCGGTCAGGACGATGTTCTGGTCGGCCGCATTCGCCAGGATCTCAGCGATCCCTCCGGCCATTCGATATCGATGTTCGTCGCCGCCGATCAGCTGCTGAAGGGCGCCGCGCTGAACGCAATCCAGATCGCCGAGCTCCTGCCGCAGCGCGTGATGGCGTGAGGGACTAAAATCGTAGGGTGGGCAAAGGCGCACAAGCGCCGTGCCCACCTTCAGGAGCACACTCGTGAAGGTGGGCACGCTTCGCTTTGCCCACCCTACGCAGCTACGTATCCTCGGTGCCGTGCGGCTCGTGTGCGCGAAACAGCAGGCAGGCATCGCCGTATGAATAAAACCGGTAGCCGCCCGCAACCGCGTGCGCATAGGCCTGCTTCATCGTGTCCAGCCCTGAAAACGCCGACACCAGCATGAACAGGGTCGAGCGCGGCAGATGGAAATTGGTGAGCAGGATGTCGACCGCGCGGAAGCGATAGCCCGGCGTGATGAAGATCGATGTGTCGCCCGAAAACGGCTGGATGGTGCCGTCCTCATGCGCCGCGCTTTCCAGCAGCCGCAACGACGTCGTGCCGACTGCAACGATCCGCCCGCCCTTCGCTCGCGCTTCATTGAGCTTGCACGCAGTCTCCGCGGACACGCTGCCCCATTCCGCGTGCATACGGTGCTCGGCCGTGTCGTCGACCTTGACCGGCAGGAACGTTCCAGCCCCGACATGCAGGGTGAGGCGGTTGATCTCGACGCCGCGCCCGCGCAAGCCAGCTTCCAGCGCCGGCGTGAAATGCAGCCCCGCCGTCGGCGCTGCCACCGCGCCCTCGTTCGCCGCGAACATGGTCTGGTAGTCGGCGGCGTCCTGATCATCGGGCGCACGCTTTGAGGCAATGTAAGGCGGCAGCGGCGTCGCACCGAGATCGGCGATGGCCTGGTCCAATGTCGGCCCATGGAAGGAGAACGACAGCGTCACCTCGCCCTCTGCCCCCTTGGCCTCGACCTCCGCGTCTAGATGGCCGAGCAGACAGACCTTGCCTTCATTGCCGAAGCGGATGCGATCGCCGGCAGCCAGCTTCTTCGCCGGCTTTACCAGCGCCTGCCAGCGCGAGCCGTCGAGCCGCTTGATCAGCGTTGCCTCGATCCGCGGCTCGGTCTCACGCCCGATGCGGCGGCCCTTCAGCTGGGCGGAGATCACACGGGTGTCGTTGACCACGAGCTGATCGCCCGGCTCCAGCCATTGCGGCAGTTCCGACACGTGGCGGTCGCGCAGCACGCCGTCGCCCTGCACCACCAGCATCCTTGCGGAATCGCGCGGGTTCGCCGGGCGCAACGCAATGCGCTCGGGCGGCAGGTCGAAATCGAAGAGATCGGTGCGCATTTTCGTCGGCGCTCCCCGCCCCTCATCCCGAGGAGCGCGAAAGCGCGTCTCGAAGGATGAGGTCCGCAGGTTACAGCGGTGGCCTCATGGTTCGAGACGCTTGCTTCGCAAGCTCCTCACCATGAGGGGCAACTTCAGACATCCACCGCCATCCGCGCCTTGACGATCTTGTCGGGATCGCGCACGGGCTCGCCGCGCTTGATCTTGTCGACATTCTCCATGCCCTCGGTGACCTTGCCCCACACCGTGTACTGGCGGTTGAGGAAGGAGGCGTCGTCAAAGCAGATGAAGAACTGGCTGTCGGCGGAATCGGGGCTCGCCGCCCGCGCCATCGAGGCGGTGCCGCGAACATGCGGCTCGCTGTTGAACTCGGCCTTCAGCTTCTGGCCGGAGCCGCCGGTGCCGGTGCCGTGCGGGCAGCCGGTCTGCGCCATGAAGCCCTCGATCACGCGATGGAACACGATACCGTCGTAAAAGCCCTCGCGCACCAGCTCCTTGATGCGCGCGACATGGTTCGGCGCCAGATCCGGGCGCATTTCGATTTTCACGGACCCCTGGGTGGTTTCGAGGATCAAAGTATTTTCGGTGTCAGCCATGCTCTTCTCTCTGCTGGTTTGGGTGGTGTCTTGCGTGTCCAAAATCGGATGGCGAACGGCCGGCCGGCGACCGCGCCGCCCAGTCCTTCGCTAAATGGCAGCGGCGTGCAGCGTTGCAACGCCTCCATGGCGGCGATCCGATAGGCCAGGCGGTCCTCGTCGGACGCCCCTTTCGTCTCGTAGGTAACCCGCGGCCGGCCCAGGATGGCGCCCTCGCGGTTGAAGCTCACAATGACCGTGATGTCCACCGGCTTGGCCTGCGAACGCGGCGGCGTCCAGCACTCATGCAGCCGTTCCACCACGTCCCGGATGGTGTCGAGCGGCTCGGCCGCCGCCTGCAGCGGCCAAGCCAGTAGCGCCGCCGCAAACCACAAAGCCGGTTTGCCGCGCCGCCGCACCGCGGCTCACTTGATGTCGGATGCGACCTGCACCTTCACCATCTTGTCGGGATTGGCCGGCGGCTCGCCCTTATTGATCTTGTCGACGACGTCCATGCCCTGCACGACCTCGCCGATCACGGTGTACTTGCCGTTGAGGAAGGAGGCGTCCGCAAAGCAGATGAAGAACTGAGCATTGGCGCTATCGACACTGTCGCCGCGTCGAGCCATGCCGACCACGCCGCGCTTGAACGGCGTGGAGGAGAATTCCTGCTTCAGCATGGGATATTTCGAACCGCCCGTGCCGTTGAATTTCTCGCCGTCGCCGGTCTGCGCCATGAAGCCGTCGATAACACGGTGGAACGGCACGTTGTTGTAGAAACCATCACGCGCAAGCTGCTTGATGCGCGCGGCATGTCCGGGCGCGAGATCTGCGCGCAGCGCGATGACGATGCGGCCCTTGGTCGTGTCGATGACGATCGCATTGGCCTTGTCGAGATTGGCCGGCAGCGGCTGGGCGAGCGCGGGAGCCACGGCAAACAGCGCGGCGATGAGGGCGAGAACTCGGATCATGAAAACTCCGCAAGCAGATGAACGTTAAGTCGCCGATATCGTATCAGCCGAATTTGGCCTTCAGGGCCTTGGTAACCGCCGGCGGCACGAAGGCGGAGACGTCGCCGCCCATGCCGGCGATCTGGCGTACCAGTGTGGCGGTGATCGGGCGGACGGCAACCGATGCCGGCAGGAACACGGTGTGCACTTCCGGCGCCATGGTCTCGTTCATACCCGCGATCTGCATCTCGTAGTCGAGGTCGGTGCCGTCGCGCAGGCCCCGGATCATGATGGTGGCGCCAGCCTTCTGCGCGGCCGTCACCGTGAGATTGTCATAGGTGTTGCAGTCGAACGCGCACCCCGCCTTCTGGGCAACGGGGCCGAAGACGGCGCGGACCATGTCCAGCCGGTCCTCGGTCGAGAACAACGGCTTTTTGCCTGGATGCACGCCGATCGAGACAATGAGCTTGTCGCAGAGGGCGACGGCATGCCGGACCACGTCCAGATGGCCGTTGGTGACGGGATCGAAGGAGCCGGGATAGAGCGCAATGCGGGGCATCTGCCCCCTCTAGCCTGCCCGGCCCCGCCCGGCAAGGTTCCCCGCCAACCGGGCCAACGGGCCATAATCCAAATTACCTCGGCCGTTGAACCACTTGGCGCAAAGCGCGTCTTTTCCAACGGGGAACCATTGTTTCGTCCCGTCCGCCGCCACGAAACCAAACCGGGCGTAGACGAAACCATTTTCCACATTGGAGAAGACGTCCCGAAACCGGTCTTGGTTACTTCTGCCTCAACCAAACGACGGGCCCGCCGAGGCCCATGACAGGGGACAGTCATGATCAAGGCAATTTCCGCGGTGGCCGTTGCCGCCTTCATCGCCGCCGCGCTCACGATCCTTCCCGGATTTGCCCCGAAGGTCGAAGCCAGCGTTCCCGTGGCGCTTGCCAAGAGCGACCGCCTCGACGTCAAGCAGGTGGGCCGCGATTGCTCGCAGCAGGCCTGGCCGAACTTCGAAGCCTCCTGCCTCCGCGCCGCCGGCGACAAGAAGAGCGTGCGCGAAGTCCGGCTGGTCACAGCCGATCGCACCCCGTAACCGCGCCGATTGTTTACCTCCTCCACGACGTTGTTCTGAATCGAAATCCCCGGGATGCCCCCCGGGGATTTTCGTTTTCCGGCCTGGCGGCGGTCGGCCGCATACGCCAAATCAGCCCGGATATTAGCGGACCGCCAACAAATCCCGATAGCAATTTGCGACGTCCCGTCGCAGACTGCGGCAAATGCGATTGAGGGTGCTGTTCATGACTGCGACCTCAGCCGATACCCATGGCCCCGCCAGTGCTATTCCGGTCGCCACCACGCTCGGCGCGCTCGGCGTCGTCTATGGCGACATCGGCACCAGCCCCCTCTATGCGCTGAAGGAAGCCGCCAGGGCTGCCGCCGGCGGCGGGACGCTGACATCAGATGCCGTACTTGGCGTCGTGTCGCTGATCTTCTGGGCGCTGATCCTCATCATCTCCATGAAATATGCGCTGCTGATCCTGCGCGCCGACAACCGCGGCGAAGGCGGCATCGTGGCGATGCTGGCGCTGCTGCGGGCGCGCCAGGCGCTGCCCGGCACGTGGCGGTCGCGATTGCTCGTGGTCGGACTGATTGGCGCGGCGCTGCTCTATGGCGACGGCACGATCACGCCGGCGATTTCGGTGCTGAGCGCCATCGAGGGACTGAAGGTCGATGCGCCGGCGCTGGCGCCGGCCGTGGTGCCCATCACGGTCGCCATCCTGCTCGGCCTGTTCATCATCCAGAAGCGGGGGACGGAGTTCATCGGCGGCATCTTCGGCCCGGTGATGCTGGGCTGGTTCATCGTGATCGGATTACTCGGCATCCACGGCATCGTGATGGCGCCTTCCGTGCTCGCGGCGTTGAACCCGCTCTATGCCTTCAACTTCCTCGTTTACAACAACTTCCACATCGGCTTTGCCGTGCTGGGCGCGGCCTTCCTCGCGGTGACCGGCGGCGAAGCAATGTATGCCGACATGGGTCATTTCGGGCGCATCCCGATCCGCCTCGCTTGGTTCGGCGTGGCCCTGCCCGCACTGGTGCTGAACTATTTCGGCCAGGCCGCGCTGCTGATCACCGATCCCAGCGCGACCGATCATCCCTTCTTCCAGCTCGCTCCGGACTGGGCGCACTACCCGCTGATCGTGCTCTCGGCGGTTGCGACCGTCATCGCATCGCAGGCAATCATCTCGGGCGTGTTCTCGCTGACCCAGCAGGCGATCCAGCTCGACTTCCTGCCGCGCATGCGCATCGAGCACACCACCAGCCATGCGCGGGGCCAGATCTACGTGCCGCTGGTCAACTGGCTGCTCGCGGCGGCGACGCTGGGCGCAGTGCTCGGCTTCGGCTCCTCCGATGCGCTGGCCGGCGCCTATGGCATCGCAGTGTCGCTGCTGATGGTGATCACCACGCTGCTTGCCGCGTTGGTCGCGATGCGCTGGGGTTATCCGCCGATCATCGTGTTCGCGGTCAACGGCTTCTTCCTCGGCATCGATTGCCTCTTCTTCGCCGCGAACTCGATCAAGCTGCATGAGGGCGGCTGGTTTCCGCTGCTGCTCGCCGGCATCGTCGCCTTCCTGATGCTGACCTGGCGCGGCGGCGTGAAGCTCGTCAAGAACGCCCGCGCCAGGCTGCGCCAGCCGGAAGAGGATCTGATCGAGACCGCGGTCAGCCAGTGCCGGGCGCGTCTGCCGGGGACGGCGGTGTTTCTTTCTTCCTCCCGCAGAGGCGTCCCGCTCGCGCTGACGCAGTTCGTCAAGCACAACCACGTGCTGCACCAGCGCGTGCTGCTGGTGACGGTGTTGATTGAGGAATCCCCGCACATATCGAATGACGACCGCGTGGAGGTTATCGAGATCAGTCCCGGCATCACGCGCGTGGTGCTGCACTACGGCTTCATGCAGTATCCCACGATCTACGAGGGCCTGGTTCTCGGCTGCAATCAAGGCAAGTTGCCGGGCATCGACCTTTCCGACCTCACCTACTATGTCGGCCGCGAAACCATCATTCCGAGCGAGGACGTTCCGGGCATGTGGGTGTGGCGCGAGGCGATATTCGCCTTCCTGCAACGCAACGCCGAGCGCTCCGCAGCGTTCTTCGGCGTGCCACCGCGACAGGTCGTGGAATTCGGGACGGAAATCGAGATCTAGACTGGCGGCAACGGCTTGGCCGAGATCTGATCGTCTGAGCGTGCCTTATCCACCCCGCCCCAATTTCTCCAAGCACGCCCCCGATGAAAATTGACAATCGGGATCATTCTTTTTGCGTGGCGTCTCAATGCTCGGCGCCAATACGAGGGCGCCTCCTGAGTGCAAATTGACACTGTAGATCAATTTATTGACCCGCTGTCTCATTCTCTGGCGCAGCGAGAATTAGCGCTTGAACCCGCATAATCGCCTCCGCTACCGAATTAGGCCGATGTAGAAACGATCGTAGTTTACCTATTTCGACATCAACATGACGTATAGAATTTGATCAAAGGATTCAGCATGATCGGTCCGGATGACGTTTCTGCCCGAGTGCTTTCAGACACTATCGGCGCGATCTACGACTGCGCTCTCGATCCGCACCAGTGGCTGAGCGCCTGCCGGAAGATCGCCGAACTGTGCGAGAGCACGGCAGGCGGCATATGCGTTCACGATATGCGGCACGTGCAGAATGATCAGTTGTTCGTGTTCGGATACCAGCAGGAGTTTCTTGAAGCTCTGGGTACGCAATATGCGGAGAGTCCGATGGCGGCGGCTGACGTCGTCGCGAGCGTCGGTGACGTCAGCACGCTCTCCATGGAGCGTCACGCGCTGCTCGACAGTCGATTCACACGCGAAGTGATGGAGCCATTTGGGTTGTTGGATATCATCTGGTTTCCAGCGCTGCGAACGGGGGGGCGCATGGCTTCAATGCACGCTTCCCGGAGCAAGACAACGCAGTACTATCAACAGCGCGAAATCAATCTGTTCAAGCTCTTCGCTCCCCACGTTTGCCGCACACTTGCCATCTCGGATGCACTGGATATCAGGGCGCTGAGGTCTGAACTGCTGGAAAGGACCCTTGACGGGCTTGTTTCGGGGGTGTTCCTGACCGCATCTGATGGTCGCGTCGTCTACATGAACGCAGCGGCCGAACGTCAGATAAAGGTCGGCAAATCCATTCGCATCGTAAGTGACCGGCTGTCTCCCACCGACCCCGGAGCGCGTGCGGCATTATCGAAAGCGATCGAGCAGGCGTCGCGCGACGACGTCGGCATGGATTTGAAAGAGCATTCTCTGGCAATTCCGGACCTTGGAGGCACCGGTCTTGTCGCAACACTCCTTCCGGTCGATCGCGGCCACCGGCGCAGCGTTCTCGCGCCGTTTGCCGCGTCGGTTGCCGTGTTCGTGAAGGATCCGGTTCAGTCGCCGCTGATGCCGGGAGAGGCCTTTGCCAGACTCTACAAACTGACCGGCGGCGAACTTCGCGTGCTGTTGGCACTTGCGCAGGGGTTGGGGGCCAAGGAAGCCGCTGACATGCTCGGCATCAGTGAGCCGACCGTCCGCAGCCACCTGCAGCACATTTTCTCCAAGACCGACACGCCGCGGCAGACTGATCTCTTGCGGCTTTACCAAAACTCGACGCCGGGCATCCGTATCCCACAGCCGGCGGGCCAGCACGGTGCGGTGACCCAAGCCTAGAACGGCCGCCGCCATACCCGGTCTCGATGTAACCGTTCTCGTGACGGCACGTTGCGCCGCCCTGTGTCGCCTGAGCGGATATTGGACGGGCCGCGCGTCGAATCATTACGGATGACCCGCGCCAAGGGTCGTGCTCTGGTCGTGCGAGGTACGGCCGAGACGGTGCATTGACGTCACGCTCTTGCCGCCCCCATGCCTGCGGTCTCATCGGTTCCGATGATGTGATCGCATGTCCAATCGTTCACTTTTGTCCCGAACATCGCAGGAGTGGACCATGGCCGAGGAATCGGATCATACTGAAGCGGCTCGCGGGCGAGCCGCCGCCCCATTCGTTCTCCGTCTGCCTCCCGGCGCACTTGTGCTGGGATGTGTACTGACGGCGGCGCTGCTCGGTGCAGCCGCGACGGCTCTGTCGCCCGGACCGTCCATTGTCTCGATCAACAGCGCATTGGCGCGAGAGTTCACACAGGCCGGCACAGTGGCTCCCATAGGCGTCACGCAGCCATCCTTCTTCGGCTACCTCGAATTCGATTGGAATCCGAACGCGCCAGGTGGCGTGCCAGGGTTCGGTCCCCAGTGAACAGCGCATGCGCGCGTGATTCATACCAGGGCAATCAGTCTCGCCTGGATTTGTGGCCGAAAGCGCAATCCTCGCTGGCGTATCGGTTGCTCGCAAAATCGCATCAGGGGGGTGTCTGTTTCGAGAGGCTTCTGGGCCGGGCTCTACGCGGCGGAAGCAAAGTGCGATTGTGCGGGCAAGATCAAGATATCGACAGCTCACCTCACCTCATCTCGTCGTGAGCCCCGTGTCATGACCGAATTGCCGTCGCGGCCCGCTGACATTGACGGCGCATTGGCACCAGCTCATGCCGAGGCGCGCGTGCGCTGCGTCGCTCCAGCTGTCGAGATTAAAAATCCCGCTCAAATCGGCCTACAGACCAGCTTTCAATCTCTCAGCATTTTCATGTAGAGTTGGCACAATGGCAAAGAGCAGCGTCAATGCTTCACGATTGCGCTTCCCCGCGCCGTCCGTGATGGATCAGGGTGATCGCGGCTCGTCACCCAAGCTGCAAGGGTTGGATAGTAACCCGCAAGGCGAGTTCGGTTCTGGCGGGCGTTTCGCGACACGTTCGCGCACATCTACACTCTGTCACTACCGGACGCGTCCGAAGAAGCGCGCTTTACCCTCTCCACTCGCACCTATCATACGCCCCGCGCGATACTGATGCGCTCCGAAGGTACGGCGTTCACTATGACGCGGGGTCCGGCGATGGCCGCGCGTACCGCAGACCAATTGCTCATCTATCTCGAGCTAAAGGGCTCGTGTGACAATGACTGGGCCGGACGGCGCGGGCGCGTCGAGGCGGGCGATGTCCAGATCGTCGACTATGCGCGGCCGTTCCATAGTGCGACCACCGACTACGCAAATTTGATCCTTATTCTTGCGCGCGAGAGCGTACCCGCGGCCCTGCTCGCGCTTGAACCGCACGGCCTCGTTTTTCCGCGCGGGAGCGTCGCAGCGCGTTTGATCGGCGCAGCGATGCAGGAGCTCCACGCACAGGCCGACGACCTGACGGTTGGCGAAGCCGAGGCCGCGATCGAGGGTATCGTCGCGATGACGATCCCCTTCGCGCGTGCAAGGCTCGCGGGCGATGAAGCTGATAGAGTGAAGTTGAGGAGAAAGGCCGCACTGGATTACGTTGATGCGCATTTCGCGAACGCGGAGCTCGGCCCCGACGAGATCGCCGATCGGACGCACGTCTCGCGCGCGTCGCTCTATCGGCTCTTGGCGGCGGAAGGCGGTATTCGGGCCGTGTTGTTGAAGCGCCGGCTCGACGAGGCGTTGCGGCTCCTGTTGGCCGACAAGATGGAAGAGCCCTCCCTAGCGGACGTCGCCAGGCGATGCGGTTTTGGCGGCACGAGCCAGCTCAGCCGGGCGTTTCGCGCGCGCTTCGGCTTGCCTCCGCAGCAATACCGCGCGCTTGTCCGCCAGCAAGACCTCGACTGGCACGAGGCGCGGCTCAGGGCCGACGGCTTCGACCGGGATTCCTTGTTCTGGCGGCACCATGGGTTGAACGGATCGAAACAAGCCAGCACCCCGAAATGAGGTAATGGCTCGCATGTTGGCCGGTTCCCAAAAGGGGGAAAGCCCTTGAGCCTACGAGCGAAGCCAAGCGCTGTCTGGAGACGCGCGCTGAAGCGCGCTCTCACCATGAGGCGCAACTATTCGCCGTTGCCGTTGCCGTTCTCTTCCTCACCGATGTGCTCGACCGAGACGACGTGTTCGTCATCGGCGGTATCGAACACGATCACGCCTTGTGTCGAGCGGCCGGCGATGCGGATGTCCTCGACCGGGCAACGGATCAGCTGGCCCTTGTCGGTGACCAGCATGATCTGGTCGCTGTCCTCCACGGGGAATGACGCGACCAGCTTGCCGTTGCGGTTGTTGACGCTCATGGCGACGATGCCTTTGCCGCCGCGGCCGGTGGTGCGGTACTCGTAGGACGAGGTACGCTTGCCGTAGCCGTTGACGGAGACGGTCAGCACCACCTGCTCCTGCGCCGACATCTCGACATAGCGTTCCTGCGAGATCTGCGCGGCCGCGGAGGCCTCCTCGGCTTCCGACTCGGCGGCCGCCTCTTCCGCGTTCTCGCCCGCCATGGCGCGGCGCATCTTGAGATATGCGGAACGCTCGTCCGAGGTCGTCTCGACATGGCGAAGGATCGCCAGCGAAATCAGCTTGTCGCCTTGCGCAAGCGCAATGCCGCGCACGCCCATCGAGGTGCGGCCGGTGAAGACGCGTACATCGGTGACCGGGAAACGGATGCACTGGCCGCCGGCGGCGGTCAGCAGCACGTCATCGCGCTCGGTGCAGATCTGCACGTCGACGATGGACTCGCCCTCCTCCAGCTTCATGGCGATGATACCGGAGCGGCGGACATCGACGAAATCGGACAGCTTGTTGCGGCGGACGGTGCCGCCCGTGGTGGCGAACATCACGTCGAGCTCGCCCCAGGAGGATTCATCCTCCGGCAGCGGCATGATGGTGGTGATGCGCTCGCCCTGCTCCAGCGGCAGGATGTTGATCAGCGCCTTGCCGCGCGCATTGGGCGCCGCCATCGGCAGTCGCCAGACCTTTTCCTTGTAGACCTGGCCGCGCGAGGAGAAGAACAGCACCGGCGTGTGCGTGGAGGCCACGAACAGGCGGCTGACGAAATCCTCGTCGCGGGTCTGCATGCCGGCGCGACCCTTGCCGCCTCGGCGCTGCGCTCGATAGGTCGACAGCGGCACGCGCTTGACGTAGCCGGCGTGCGAGACGGTGACGACCATGTCCTCGCGCTGGATCAGGTCCTCGTCCTCGACCTCGCCTTCCTGCTCGATGATGACGGTCTTGCGGGGCGTCGCGAACTCGGCCTTCACCTCGGAAAGCTCGGTCTTGACGATCGCCTGTACGCGGGCGCGCGAGCGCAGGATTTCCAGATACTCGTTGATCTCGACCTTGAGCTTCTCGAGTTCGTCGGAGATTTCGTCGCGGCCAAGCGCGGTCAGGCGCTGCAGGCGCAGATCGAGGATGGCCCTGGCCTGCTCCATCGACAGGCGGATGGTGCCATCATCATTGATGCGATGGCGCGGATCGTCGATCAGCGTGAGCATCGCCTCGACGTCCCTTGCCGCCCAGTCGCGCTCCATCAGGCGATCTCGCGCGGTGGTCGGATCGGGCGAAGTGCGGATGACCTGGATGATCTCGTCGATGTTGGCCACTGCGATCGCAAGGCCGACCAGGATATGGGCACGGTCGCGCGCCTTGTTGAGCAGGAATTTTGTGCGGCGGGTGACAACCTGCTCGCGGAAGGCGACGAAGACCGTCAGGAGGTCGCGCAGGTTCATCAACTGCGGCCGGCCGCCGTCGAGCGCCACCATGTTGGCGCCGAAGCTCGTCTGCAGCGGCGTGAACCTGTACAGCTGGTTCAGCACCACGTCCGGCACGGCGTCGCGCTTCAGCTCGACGACGACGCGGAATCCGTCGCGATCGGATTCGTCGCGCAGGTCCGAGATGCCTTCGATCTTCTTCTCGCGGATCAGGTCGGCAATGCGCTCCACCATGGAGGCCTTGTTCACCTGATAGGGAATTTCCGTGATGATGATCGCCTCGCGATCCCTGCGGATGGTGTCGATCGTGACCTTGCCGCGCATCACGATCGAGCCGCGGCCGAGATGGTAGGCGGCGCGGATACCCTGGTGACCGAGGATGATGCCGCCGGTCGGGAAATCCGGGCCCGGCATGATCTTGATGAGATCGTCGATTCCAAGCGCGGGGTTGTCGATCAGCGCGATGCAGGCGTCGATGGTTTCGCCGAGATTGTGCGGCGGGATGTTGGTGGCCATGCCGACCGCGATGCCGCCGGCGCCGTTCACCAACAGGTTCGGGAACTTCGCCGGCAGGACCGACGGCTCCTTCTCCTGGCCGTCATAGTTCGGTTGGAAGTCGACCGTGTCCTTGTCGATGTCGTCGAGCAGGTGCTGCGCGATCTTGGTGAGGCGCGATTCCGTGTAGCGCATCGCTGCCGGCATATCGCCGTCGACCGAGCCGAAATTGCCCTGGCCGTCGATCAGCGGCACGCGCATCGAGAAATCCTGCGCCATGCGAACCAGGGCGTCATAGACCGACTGGTCGCCGTGCGGGTGATATTTACCGATGACGTCGCCGACGGTGCGCGCTGACTTCCGGTAGGTCTTGTTCCACTCGAACCCGTTTTCGTGCATCGCGTAGAGGATGCGACGATGCACGGGCTTGAGACCGTCACGCGCATCCGGCAGCGCGCGTGCCACGATCACGCTCATGGCGTAATCGAGGTAGCTGCGCTTCATCTCGTCGAGGATGGATACGGGACGAATATCTGATGGCACCGGCGGCTCACCGGGCTGGTCATCTTCGTTATCGGACAAAGGGGATTCCGTCAGTTCAGGTGGTCAGAATCATATAACCGATTTGGGGCCTTCAAGCCACCTTTTAAAGCGCCCGAACAGCGCTTTTTCCCCTAATTATTTCATGGACTTACTCGGGCATCGGATGCCCTGGAATCGGCTTCCGGAAACAGCCTTCCGCAAGTGTGGAATCACGTTCGAATTTCAGGACCCGAAAACCACCGCATGCATGATCCGCCCGGGCATGAAGGTGAACAGCCCTGCGATCACAAGCGCGCCAGCAAACAGCCAGAGCATCGTGATCCGGTGTCGCCGCACATGGTGCCGCCGCGCCGCCATCACAGCGACCACCAGCATGATCGGGACCCAGATCGAGAGCAGATGGATCAGGCTGAACGGGCCGATCAATCGTATCTGGTGGATCCAGAACGAGGAGATCGCAACGACCGCCATCAGCGCCACCCAGATCCACCCCAATGTCCGGTGCGGCAGCGTGCCCTTCGGCGCGGCGAGCTGAACGACGCCGAGCGCAAAGGCCGCCATTGCCGCAAAGGCATGCAGCGGGATCGCCGGGGCGGCATCGAGCAGCGGGGCAAGGCTCATGACGGGCTCCCGGCGGGCGCGGCGTGCGGATCGACCGAAAACGGTTAGGCCAGACTCCTGATGTAAATATCATTAACATTACGCGTGGTCAAAGCGGTTCCCGGGCCGAAACCGCACACGGCTTCGCGTACTAATTCCATCCGGCTAGGATAGACAGCTGTGAATTTGGATCAGGCGTCTACAAAGCGTAAATGCCTGCTCTTATGCGGAAAATCTACTCGCTACGCGAACCGGAGGAGCCGCAATCGGCGGCCGCTCAGAACGGGATATCGTCGTTCATGTCGCTGTTGCGCGAACCGCCCGCAGCGGCCACCCGCCGCGGCGCCGGGCTCGAGCTGCCGAAGTCGCCGGCGCCCTCGTCGGCGCCATAGCCGCCTCCGCCGCCACTGCGGCCATCGAGCATGGTCAGGTTCGAGTTGAAGCCCTGAAGCACGACCTCGGTGGAGTATTTCTCCACCCCGCTCTGGTCGGTCCACTTGCGGGTCTGCAGCTGGCCCTCGATGTACACCTTGGCGCCCTTCTTCAGGTACTGCTCGGCGACCTTGCAGAGCCCCTCGTTGAAGATCACGACGCGATGCCACTCGGTCTTTTCCTTGCGCTCGCCGGTCGCCTTGTCGCGCCAGCTCTCCGATGTCGCCACGCTCAGATTGGCGATCGGCCGCCCGTCCTGGGTACGCCGGATCTCCGGATCCTTGCCCAGATTGCCGACCAGGATCACCTTGTTCACACTTCCCGCCATCGCCGCTCTCCACGCTCCAATCACTGGTCGAACCGGGCCGGCCGCATTGATGCCGGCTCGCCGCGCCCCTTCGCCGACCTATACGCTCAACGGCGCGGCTTTCCCTAAGGTCCCCGCCCGTGCGTCCCGGTTATCCACATATAGCACTGAACCGGACAATGTTCCAGTTTTGTTCCACCAATTGCCGGCCGGAAGCGGATGGGCACGTTCCCCGCGGCAGCGGAGCCGCCTCGCCCCAAGGAAAGTCAGACAAATCATTAACTTGTTAAGGGGCTCACTTCGTCGCCGAGTGTTGCATTTCAGAGACGGCCTGCGCCGCGGGAATCCTGTAAATTCCTCGCTTGGATGGACTAGATGGGCTGGCGCTCGCGCCGCAAACCGCTTCGGGACCAACGGAGGCGGACAAGAAACCGGAGAGAGAGATGAAGAAGCTCCTGCTCGGAATTGCTGGCATGATCGCGCTGGCCGCACCGGCTTCTGCCGCGGATCTCGCTGCGCGCCCCTACGCGAAGGCGCCCGCGATGATCGCCGCCGTGTACGACTGGAGCGGTCTCTACATCGGCGCCAACGGTGGCTGGGGTTCGAGCCACAAATGCTGGGACTTCGTGAACGCCGGCGGCACGTTCATCGGGCGCGAGGGTTGCCATGACGCGACTGGCGGCACTGCCGGCGGTCAGATCGGCTTCCGCTGGCAGTCCGGCGGCTGGGTGTTCGGTGTCGAAGGCCAGGGCAACTGGGCCGACCTCAAGGGCCGCAGCATCAGCGTCCTCGATCCGAGGGTCACCATCCAATCCAACATGGGCGCGTTCGGCCTCTTCACCGGCCAGATCGGCTATGCGTTCAACAACGTCCTGTTCTACGTGAAGGGCGGCGCCGCGGTCACCAGCGACAGCTTCCGCATCTTGGACACGGCGAGCAACATTCCGATCGTGAGCACCCAGACCGATACGCGCGTGGGTGGCTCGGTCGGCGCTGGTCTCGAGTTCGGCATTTCCCCGAACTGGTCGGCTGGGATCGAGTACAACCACCTGTTCATGGGCAACCGTACCCTCCCCTTCACCAACGTGAACGGTATTACGGCCTTCGGCAGCGAGCGCATCAACCAGGATGCCGACCTCGTCACCGTCCGCGTCAACTATCGCTGGGGCGGCCCGGTGGTCGCGAAGTACTGAGCTTCGCCACCAACTCTCCTCTCGAAAAGGCCGGCCTCGCGCCGGCCTTTTTGTTTGCCTCGAGGACCGCGGTTCACGGGAACCGCAAGCCGCTGCTGCCGTCTGCCGCCACGCAGCAAACTATCCGTTGATGATTCGTGCTCGGCACTGGAAAATGCCGCCCGTTCTTCCTACGTTCCGGCATGCTCCATTGGCGTCTGAGCCCGGCAAGCCCGGCGATGCGCGCCGCAGGCATGGTCCGCTCCGGATCATGCTGAACAACAAGAAGCCGGCGCCGCCTGCGCGCGCTTGGGAATGCCGATATGGATGAAGTGCTCCGCGCCAAACGCCAACACAACGCGTCCTCTTCGCGTGCCATCACCATTCGTGGCGCGCGCGAGCACAATCTGAAGAACATCGACGTCGAGATCCCCCGCGACAAGCTCGTGGTGTTCACCGGCCTGTCCGGCTCCGGAAAGTCCTCGCTCGCCTTCGACACCATCTACGCCGAGGGCCAACGCCGCTATGTCGAGTCGCTCTCGGCCTATGCGCGCCAGTTCCTGGAGATGATGCAGAAGCCGGATGTCGACCAGATCGACGGCCTGTCGCCGGCGATCTCGATCGAGCAGAAGACGACCTCGAAGAACCCGCGCTCCACCGTCGGCACCGTCACCGAGATCTACGACTACATGCGCCTGCTCTGGGCCCGCGTCGGCGTGCCCTATTCGCCGGCCACGGGCCTGCCGATCGAGAGCCAGGTGGTCTCCCAGATGGTCGACCGCGTGCTGGCGCTGCCGGAGGGCACGCGTCTTTATCTGCTCGCGCCGGTCGTGCGCGGCCGCAAGGGCGAGTACAAGAAGGAGCTTGCCGAATACCTCAAGAAGGGATTCCAGCGCGTCAAGATTGACGGCACCTTCCATGAGCTCGACAGCGCGCCGAGCCTCGACAAGAAATTTCCCCACGACATCGACGTGGTGGTGGACCGCATCGTGGTGCGCCCGGATATCGGCCAGCGTCTCGCCGAAAGCTTTGAGACCGCGCTAAAACTCGCCGACGGCCTCGCCGTCATCGAATACGCGGACGCGCCGGCCGCCGCGCCCGCCCAGGAAAGCAAGAAGAAGGCCGCGAAAATCCACGACAAGAGCGGGCCGGAGCGCATCCTGTTCTCGGAAAAATTCGCCTGCCCAGTCTCGGGCTTCACCATTCCCGAGATCGAGCCGCGCCTGTTTTCCTTCAACAACCCCTACGGCGCCTGCCCGGAATGCGGCGGCCTCGGCGTCGAGCAGCATATCGACGAGGATCTCGTCATCCCCGACAAGGAGATGACCTTGCGCAAGGGCGCGATTGCGCCCTGGGCAAAGTCGTCCTCGCCCTATTACCTGCAGACGCTGACGGCGCTGGCCAAACACTACAAATTCACGCTCGACACGCCATGGAAGGACCTGACCAAGAAGGTGCAGGCGGTCCTGCTGACGGGCTCCGGCGAGGATGCGATCAAGTTCTCCTATGAGGACGGGGTGCGCTCCTACGACACCAAGAAACCGTTCGAGGGCGTGATCACCAATCTCGAGCGCCGCTACCGCGAGACCGAGAGCGAGTGGGCGCGCGAGGAGCTGGCAAAATATTTCTCCGACGTGCCCTGCGCCGGCTGCCATGGCTATCGCCTCAAGCCGGAGGCGCTGTGCGTCAAGATCGGCGGCAAGCATATCGGCGAGATCGCCGAGCTCTCGGTCAAGCGCGCCGGCGAATGGTTCGCGAGCGTGCCGGAAGCGCTGAACGCACAGCAGAACGAGATCGCGGGCCGCGTGCTCAAGGAAATCCGCGAGCGCCTCACCTTCCTGCTCGACGTCGGCCTCAATTACCTGACGCTGTCGCGCTCCTCGGGCACGCTGTCCGGCGGCGAGAGCCAGCGCATCCGCCTCGCCTCGCAGATCGGCTCGGGCCTGACCGGCGTGCTCTATGTGCTGGACGAGCCCTCGATCGGCCTGCACCAGCGCGATAACGCCCGCCTGCTCGACACGCTGAAGCGCCTGCGCGACCTCGGCAACACCGTTGTCGTGGTCGAGCATGACGAGGACGCCATTCGCCTGGCCGACCATGTGCTCGACATCGGCCCCGGCGCCGGCATGCATGGCGGCCATATCGTCGCGCAGGGCACGCCCGCCGACATCATGCGCAATCCGAAATCGCTCACCGGCAAATATCTCACCGGCGAGCTCGCGGTTGACATCCCCGACCGGCGGCCGCCGAACCATCGCCGCACCATCAAGGTGGTGAACGCGCGCGGCAATAACCTCAAGAACGTCACGGCGGAAATTCCGCTCGGCCTGTTCACCTGCGTTACCGGCGTGTCCGGCGGCGGCAAGTCGACGCTCTTGATCGACACGCTCTACCGCGCCATCGCCCGCAAGCTTAATGGCGCCAGCGAAGGCGCCGCTCCCCATGATCGCATCGAGGGCCTCGAGCACATCGACAAGATCATCGACATCGACCAGTCGCCGATCGGCCGCACCCCGCGCTCCAACCCCGCGACCTATACCGGCGCCTTCACGCCGATCCGCGAATGGTTTGCCGGCTTGCCCGAGGCCAAGGCGCGCGGCTACGAGCCGGGCCGCTTCTCCTTCAACGTCAAGGGCGGCCGCTGCGAGGCCTGCCAGGGCGACGGCGTCATCAAGATCGAGATGCACTTCCTGCCCGACGTTTACGTCACCTGCGACACCTGCAAGGGCAAGCGCTACAACCGCGAGACGCTGGAAGTCCTGTTCAAGGGCAAGAGCATCGCCGATGTGCTCGACATGACCGTCGAGGAAGCCGCCGAGTTCTTCAAGGCGGTGCCGCGCGTGCGCGACACGTTTCAGACGCTGCACCGCGTCGGCCTCGATTACATCCATGTCGGCCAGCAGGCCACCACCTTGTCGGGCGGTGAAGCCCAGCGCGTCAAGCTGGCAAAGGAGTTGTCCAAGCGCGCCACCGGCCGCACGCTCTACATCCTGGACGAGCCGACCACCGGCCTGCACTTCCACGACGTCAAGAAGCTGCTGGAGGTGCTGCACGAGCTGGTCGCCCAGGGCAACACGGTGGTCGTGATCGAGCACAATCTCGAAGTCATCAAGACCGCCGACTGGGTCATCGATCTTGGTCCGGAAGGCGGCGACGGTGGTGGCGAGATCGTCGCCTGGGGCACGCCGGAAGACATCGTGAAAGCGCCGCGCAGCTACACGGGCAAGTTCTTGGCGCCGGTGTTGAAGAAGGCGGACCGCAAGCCGCGGAAGAGCGGTGGGGCCAGCGAGGCGGCGGAGTAGCGCTTGAGCTGGTCAGTAACGGTGTAAAGCGCGCGGCGCACGGCTACGACCACCTAGAGCAACTCACCGGTGAGGTGTCCGCTCAGCAGGATGTTGCGATCTTCGCTGTCGGTCTCTGCACTCATGCGCCGCGCAACACCGCAGTGGCGGCAAACACAGTATCGATTTCGCTGGCACGTCGTCGCGACAGTCAGCCTGTGTCGGTATCAGCAGCGGCGATCATTACGGCAATTGATGACAGTTATATGACAGATCCACAGTGCATTTGTCGTGGAGGAACATTTCGCCAGTATCCGCGTTCCGTCGCTTCTTGGGGGCAAGCGATTCCGAACAAGATCAAACAAAGGAAGCACCCCTATGTCGAAGAAAGCAGCCGAGCATCATAAGCAATCGGCAGAACACCATACGCATGCCGCGCGTCACCACAGCGAAGCAGCTAAGCATCATGAGAGTGGACAGCACGAGAAGGCGGCACACCATGCCCATACTGCAAGAGGGCACGCTCTTCACGCCAGGCATCACTCCGACGAAGCTGCCAAGGCTCACATGGAGGAACACGGCAAGAAGTAATTGCTAACCCTTCCATTGGAATTGACTTAGGCCGCCTCCATTGGCGGCCTTTTCCTGTTCGCCTGGCAAGTGGCACGCGATCGCTACTATTCACCTCCCAATGGCTATATCGAGATGGTCCTTTCCTACTAAACTTGGCCGCAGGATTAGTCCCGAACGAGGCATCAGTGCGATTTACGATAGAAGACGCTCAAACGATGGCGCGACAAACCCTTCTTGCCGTTGGCGCCAGTGAATCGCTTGCGACATCTTTGGCGAACGCGACCGTCGCTGCAGAGCTTTCTGGCCGTCATTCAGTCGGTTTCTCGCACCTTCTGGACTATCTGGACAGCATTAGGGCCGGGCGCATCATTGGCTCAGCCCAACCTGAAATCAGCTTTCCTACGCCCGCGATGATCCAAGTTGACGCGCGAGGCGGCATCGCCCAACTCGGCTTCGATCTGGCGTTCGACGAACTGCAGAAGCGCACAGAGCTGTATGGCATTGCAATCTTTTCGCAGTCGAGCAGCTATAGCGCCGGGGAACTTGGCTATTATACACGCCGCCTCGCTGAGGCGGGATTGGTGGCGCTTGCCGCTACCAATGGACCGGCCTGTGTGGCAGCCGGCAAGAGTGCCGAGGCGGTCTATGGCACCAATCCGTTATCTTTTGCCGCTCCTGCGGAAAACGGCGGCCCTTTGGTTATCGACCAAGCATCGAGCGCAACGGCGTTCGTCAATGTCAGGAGAGCTGCTGAGAGCGACGAGCCGATTCCAGAGGGCTGGGCGATCGACACGAAGGGTCGACCGACCACAGATGCGAACGAGGCCCTAAAGGGGCACTCCTCGCATTCGGAGGCGACCGCGGAGCCAACATTGCGCTATTTGTAGAAATTCTTGCAGCGGGGGTCACTGGCGCGAACTGGTCTCTTGATGCGCCGTCTTTCGCAGAGGGCAACCAATCGCCCGGTGTTGGCCTCTTGGTTATCGCCCTAAAGCCAGCCATCCTCGCCCCGAACTTTACCACCCGGCTGGCTTCGCATTCGGAACGGCTGGCAGCTAAAGGTATTCACATTCCGGGCAGAAAGCTGTCCTCGCTTGAAATCGAGATTCCCGATTCACTCGTGGAAGCGATGAGCCGGTATAGTGCGTAGGGCGGATCAGCGACCGCGTAAATCCGCCGCTTGCACACCTTGCGCAATACACGTCTCCATTGCGTCCTACGACAGCGCAACTCATCATCTTCGACCTCGACGACGGGGTGGCGAGGCTCACAGTCCGGCACAATTCTCGCCTTGCAGGAAAATTAGCATTTTGGCTCCACGCTCCGCGCCGTCGCGCCAGACCATCCCCGCGCGCTCCCAAGAGGCCGCCATGCGAATTCACCATTTTGTCTCTGGCACCCTTTTGCTTATCACCCTCGCGGCTCCGGCCTCGGCGGAGCCGCAGGGCTTCACACCCTGGACCATGCCGGAGGTCAGCGCATTACCGCGCGATGCACGCGGCCAGTTGATCCGGGACGGCCGCGACCTGATGTTGGCGACCTATGCCCATGTCGGTCCCGACGTGGCCGATGCCGCGAAGCGGTTTGCCGGCAACAATCTCGCCTGCACCAACTGCCACTTGTCGGGCGGGACGAAAAAGTTCGGCTTGCCGCTGTTCGGCATCTATGGCGACTTTCCCGCCTACAGCGCGCGGACCGGCGGTCCGATCAGCATCGAAGACCGCATCAATGACTGCATGACCCGCAGCATGAACGGGCGCGCGCTGCCGAATGATGCGCCCGAGATGCGCGCGCTCGTGGCCTATGTCGAATTCCTCTCCACCGGGGTGCCCGCGGGCCAGCAGCTGCCGGGCCTCGGCGCCGGCAAGATGAAGGAGCTGACACGCGCAGCCGACCCGGAACGGGGCCGCGCCGTCTATGCCAACTCCTGCGCCGCCTGCCACAACACCGACGGCTCCGGCATTCCTAGGGATCGCGGCGCGCCACAACTCGGCTACATGATGCCGCCACTGTGGGGGCCTGCGAGCTACAATGACGGAGCCGGCATGGCGCGCCTGATCAATTTTGCCAACTTCGTTCACTTCAACATGCCGCACGGCGCCGACTATCTGAATCCACAGCTGACGGTCGAGCAGGCCTGGGACGTTGCGGCCTATGTGCTGTCGCAGCCTAGGCCGAAGCGCGCCGGCCTTGCGAAGGATTTTCCCGACCTGCTCAACAAGCCGGTCGACGCGCCCTACGGTCCTTACGCAGATGGTTTTGGCGAGAAGCAGCACAAATACGGGCCATTCGGCCCGATCCGCGACGCGATCAAGCGGCTGAAGTCCGCCGCTAACCGCAAGCCGTGAAGCGGCTGTAGCAGTGCCCTATTCCCTCGTCATCTTCGATCTCGACGGCACGCTGGCCGACAGCTTCCCGTGGTTCCTGCGCAACGTGAACGACGTCGCCGACCGCTTTGGCTTCCGCCGCATCACGGATGGCAACCGCGAGTCCCTGCGACACGCCGGCTCGCGCGAAATACTCAAACGGCTGGAAATCCCGCTATGGAAGCTGCCCGCCATCGCGCGGCACATGCGGCGGATGAAGACCGCTGATCTCGCCGGCATTCCCCTCTTCCCGGGCGCAGAGGCGATGCTGCGGGTACTGCGAGACGGCGGGATTACGCTGGCGCTGGTCAGCTCCGACCATGAGGCAAATGCGCGAGGACAGCTCGGCGAGGCCGCGCAGCTGTTCGCGCATTTCGATTGTGGCGCCTCGCTGTTCGGCAAATCAACCAAATTTCGGCGCGTGATGAAGCGCTCCGGCGTCACACCGGCGCAGGCGATCTCGGTCGGCGACGAGGTCCGCGACATCGAGGCGGCACGTGCCGCCGGCATTGCCTGCGGCGCCGTGATGTGGGGCGCGGCCGCGCCGAATGCGCTGCGTGCGCTCAGGCCCGATCTCGTTTTCGAGCGGATGGAGGATATTGCGGCGCAGTTGATCGTCCCGGACCGTAGGCCGGATTAGTCTTCACAACCCTCATGGTGAGGAGGCGCGCATGCACCGTCTCGAACCATGTGGCACGCGTCACAAGCGGCTTTATCTCCTCATCCTGAGGAGCCGCGTAAGCGGCGTCTCGAAGGACGAGGCCGATGTTGCAGGACTAACCCGCGCCGCGTACGCCAGCCTTGCGGCGGATGCGGATGACGATATCGAGCCGGGAAATCTCGTGGCCTGGCAGCGCCTCCGGCATTCGTTTGACCGTGAGGTGCTCGGGCACGTCGATCAGCATGTCCTCGCCCTCCAGATAAAAATGCGGGTGCGCGCTGGTGTCGGTGTCGAAGAAGCACCGCGCGCCGTCGGGCCCGACCCGGCGCAGCAGGCCGGCCTGGGTGAACTGGTTCAGGGTGTTGTAGACGGTCGCCAGCGCGGTCTGCATGCCGGCCGCCCTCGCCTCGGCGTAGAGCGACTCGGCCGTGACATGCCGGTCTGTGCCCGTAAACAACAGCCGGCCCAGCATCATTCGCTGCCGCGTCGGCCTCAGGCCTGCTTCGCGCATGAGCTTCTGGACGTCCCCTGCCGGGCAATCGGGGCACACTTCCCCGCAGGCGGCTTCCACCTGGATGCCGTCCAGCTCCTCTGCTGAAATGTGGGTGGGAAGGATGTCCATCGCCGGCTTCTCAACCGGCGGATATGATCCCGGAAATCCGTCTTCGTCTTTGACCGGGATCAAACAGTGCTACCGGCAGCGGCACTCGTAACCGTGGCGCAGCTTTGGAACGCTTTCCCTGATCAAGCGTCGTCTTTTGCCTCCGACTCGAGACCCCCCAAAGCCCCGGCCGGAGGAAAACCTGTACCACCCAGGTTGGCGGCTCCGGTATCCGCAAAAATCCGGGGCCGCTTACTCTCATTCGTGGCCCCACAGCAACATGCGCCATGTTCCTCGCAGCGGAGCGTTATTTGTAATGCCGCGCGCACGCGCCGATAGCGTAGGCTGACTTGACCCGGGCTGGGGGCATTTCCGATCGCGATTTGACATTGCGAGGTCCCGGGCGGCCGCCGGACCGTCATTGGGGGGTCCGGCGGCCATTCGTTTCGGGCGAGCTCGGCTCACGCTCCCGCGATCGCCCCTTCCACGAAGCCTCTCGGGTCCTGGCAGAATTCGCGCATCACCCTGAAATGATCGGTCTCTTCCACGCTGACCGATTCCAGCGCGTACTTCGTCAGCCGCAGCAGCCGAGCATTGGGATAGGCCATCAGCATCGGCGAATGCGTGGCCATCACCACCTGGCAAATTTTCGAGTTCTCCATGCGGTGCAGCAGCTTCAGGAATTCGATCTGGCGCGCCGGCGACAGCGCGGACTCCGGCTCGTCGAAGATGAAGATGCCCTGCTTCTGGCAGCGCTCCTCGAAGAAGCGCATGAAACCTTCGCCGTGGGAATGCGAGAGGAAGTCGGGTCCGACGCCACCGTCCTCGCGTGCAGCCAGGTCAAGATAGCGCGCGACGGAGAAGAAACTTTCGGCGCGGAAGAACCAGCCATTGGTGATCTTCGGCAGCCAGCTCGCGCGCAGCGCCGTCGACAACTGCCCGCCCATCTCCTCAATCGCATTGGAATGATCGACCGGCATATAGCCCTTGCCGCCGCCGGCTTCATCGTAACCGGCGAGCACGGCGATGCCTTCGAGCAGCGTGGATTTGCCGGTGCCATTCTCGCCGACGATGATGGTGATCGGCTTGTCGAAGGAGAGTTCGAATTCGTCGCTCAGAAACGGCAGGCAATAGGGATAGGCCTTGCGGTCTTCGATCCGCAGGGGATCGAGCCACACCCGCTTCAGATACGGCGCGGGCAAATTGCTCGGGCGATACTTTCGGGCCATTCGTCCAGTCCAATCTCGGAGCACTGCAACTTGGGGCTGCCCATACACAGTCGCACACCGACAGGAACATAACAAGAACGATTTTGGCCTCGGACAACGAGCACCAACACCGCCAAGGGGCCAAAATCCGCTGCACCAAAGATCGAAATTCCTGAGCAATCTCAAGCTGATTTGGACTGTCCAGACGGACACGCTTGCGACGAGCGAAGCGACGACGCAATCCATCTATCCGCTCGTGGCGACATGGATCGCTTCGCTCCGCTCGCCATACGCCGCGGCGGAAATTAGCTTGCGCGATGGTGGTCGGCTTTCCCTCAACAACACCCGCCGGTGGTTATGGGCCCCGGCCTTCGCCGGGGCGACAAGAACCTATATCCCCGCCGCCTCCAGCGGCTCGAGCACCAGCTCCATCGTCATCAGCACGGGATTGTCGCCGCGCACCAGGCGTCCCTCGGCGAGGCCGCCGAGATAATCCACCAGCGCAACATCGAGCTGCGCCTCCGGCGCGCCGCCGGCGCTAGGTGCAATCTCGCCCGCGCCGATGGCAAGCTCGGTCGCGAACGGCACGACGCTATCTCCACCGGCAAAGCGCGCGCCGATGATGCTGCCGACGCCACCGCGCAGTCGCGCGCGGCTGATGCCGCGCTGCCTGCAAAATGCTTCGAGACAGCCGGCGAAATCCTGGTTGGGACGCAGCCGCAGCGCGAAGGCCGGCCGCGTGCTCTTTGCCGCCGTCGCGGCGCGCGCCACCGGGCCGAACAGCTTGAACCCGGTCTCGGGATCGGGCTCGGCGAGGAACATCGCGCCGTCGATACCGAACGCGTCCACCTCGAAGGGTTCGGCGACGATGGTTTCCTCGGGGAGGATGTGCCCGCCATTGGCGCGGCCGTCCGCCTCGGTCCACAGCGCATGGCAATGAAAGAACGGCGCGCCATCGCGTTCTCCAAGTGTCATCGCGCCCATCTTCAGCCGCGTCATGCCCGCGGGCCGGAACGTGTCACTGTAGAAGGCAGCGTGCTCCGGCGTCTTCGACAGCGCAGGCATCACATAGGCGAACGGCCCGAGCGCGCCGCCGCGCATGTTGAGCACGCCGCCGGCAAAGCCCGCTGCCGCAAAGCCGCGGCGCGCGGCCTCCAGCAGCGGAATGCCGGCTTCCATGGTGAAGGAGAAGGCGCGTCCCCTCGCCTCCACGCATTGAATACGTTCGGCCACGGGCGGGCCGGGCTGCTCGATCCGCCGCATCGGTCAGGTACCGGTTTTGGCGATATCGGCGAGCAGGCCCCGCGCCTCCAGTTCGTCGCGCACCATCCGCTTCGGCACCTTGCCGTAGCCGGATTTCGGCAGCGCCTCCCAGAAGAAGAACCGCTTCGGCATCTTGTAGCGCGGCACCTTTGGCGCGAGGAACGCCGCCATCTCCGCCTCGTTCACGGGCGCAGCGCCCTCGCGCGCGACGCAGACGGCAACGCCCACCTCGCCCCAGAACGGGTCGGGCACGCCGAGCACGGCGACCTCGCCGATGGCGGGATGGGTGAGGATCTTTTCTTCCACCTCACGCGGATAGATGTTGGAGCCGCCGGAAATGTACATGTCGGAGGCGCGGCCGGTGATGTAGACGAAGCCTTCGGCGTCGACATGGCCGAGATCGCCGGTGCGGAACCAGCCGTCGCGGAACGCCTTGGCATTGGCCTCGGGGTTGTCGTAGTAGCCCGCGAACACGGCCGGCCCGATCACGCAGATCTCGCCGGTCTCGAACGGCTTCAGTTCGCGCCCCTGGTCGTCCTGGATCGACACCTGCATGCCCGTGCGCTCGAAGCCGCAGGTGCCGATCCGCACGTGCTCCCCGTCTTCAGGGTCGTGCAGGCCCGGCGGCAGCACGGTGATGTTGCCGGTGACCTCGCCCAGCCCGAAATACTGCACCAGTACGCCGCCGAGTTTTTTCAGCGCCGCCTTCTGGTCCTCGCGATACATCGGCGCGCCCGCGTAGATGACATAGCGCAACGAGGAATGGTCGTACTGGTCGGCCGCGGGATGCTCGATCAGCATCTTCAGGATGGTCGGCACGGTGAAGATGTTGGTGACGCGATGCGTCTCGATCAGCCGGAACGCTTCTGCGATGTCGAATTTCTCCGTCGGCAGCAGGATCGTCGGCACGCCGCGCGCGGCCTGCACCAGCTGATGCACGCCGGCGCCATGCGACAGCGGCGCCACCACCAGCGAGGCGTCGTTCTCGGTAGTGCCGGGCATGAGATCGGCGAGATGGTTGGTGACGACAAAAGCCATCTGGCCGTGGGTCAACACCGCGGCCTTGGAGCGGCCGGTCGTGCCGGAGGTGAAGAAGAACCAGCAGGGATCGTTATAGTCGACAATAGCCTCCGCCACCCCCGCATCCGCATGCGCGCCGATTGCTTCTGCGACACTCCGCTCGCCGAAGGCGCCGACATCACCAATCCGCCAGGTGAAGGCAAGCGCGGAGCTCGCGGCTTTCACGGCCGCCGCATGATCAGGGAAATCGCCGTGGCACAGAAACGCCTTGGCGCCCGAGGCGGTGGCGAGATAGGCGACCTCGTCAGGCATCAGGCGGAAATTGGTAGGCACCCAGACTGCACCGAGCCGGAAGGCAGCAAACATCGACCAGAACATCTCGTCGCAATTCTTGGAATGCACGAGGATGCGGTCGCCCTTCTCGAGGCCCCGCGCGGCCAGTGCCGCCGCCAATGCCGTGACCCTGGTCTCGATCTCGCGCCAGGTGAAGCTGCAGTCGCCCCAAATGAAGCCGACCCGGTCGCCATGCCGCCGCGCATTTTGAGTCAGCATGTAGGCGAGGTTCATCACCCGGTTCGACATGCGGATGAGCCCGCCCTTCGGCGTGGCAGAACGATCAGTCACCTCGGCACTCCCCGGCTTTTCTTGTCAAAGGACCGGGTATGGAACAGGTTAGCCCGGACCGGCTTGAATAAAGCCCAGCCAAGCGGAGACCTCAATGCCCAGTGCGACCTATGCCCTGTTTCGCGAGGCGATCCTGTCCGAGAGGCAGGTCACTTGCAGCTACGACGAACGCACTCGCGAGCTCTGCCCGCACATCATTGGCCGCAACAGGAACGGCGAGGAAGTCGTGCTGGCCTGGCAGTTTGCGGGCCAGAGCAGCGGCCCCCTGCCGCAATGGCGCTGCCTGCGGCTTGCCAATATCAGGGACGCCCGGTCACGCGAAGGGCGCTGGCACGAAGGCGGCTCGCATCGCACTGAGCAGACCTGCGTCACCGACATCGAACTCGACATCAACATCGACGTGCGCAAACGGCGGTAACCGGCTGCGGAAGCCTACTTCTCCATCCATTCCGGCTGGCGCGTCGGGATCTGCGCGGTCTCCTTGACCGAGGACAGCACGATGATGGTCTCGGTGCGCTCCACGCCCGGAACGGCCTTGATCACCTTGGCCAGCAATCCCTCCAGCATGCGCGTGTTCTTCACCCGCACCTTCAGCATGTAATTCCAGATTCCGGTGACATGGTGCGCTTCCATGATGACGGGCTGGCCGATGATCTTCTTCAGGAAGACCTTCTCGGTCTCCGGCTTGCCCCAGGCGACATAGATGAAGGCGAGCAGGTCGTAGCCCATCGCCTCTGCCGATATCTCGGCGTGGTAACCGACGATCAGGCCGCGCTCGCCGAGCTTGCGAATGCGCTCGTTGACGGAAGACGCGGCGAGCCCGACCTGCGCGGCCAGCTGCGCCTGCGGCGTGCGCGCGTCCTTTTGCAACAGCTCGATCAGCGCAAGATCCGTCTCGTCCATTTCCGCCATTGGCTCTTCTTCCGGGTGATGGGGGATCACCCGAGGTTACCAAGCCGAATGTTGTTCGGCAAATGGCGGTGAACCAGCGGCGCGGGGGCCGTTACCAACGATGTACGAGGGGCGCCGGCCCACACCGGCGCCTCTCGTTCTCACGGGGCCCTCGCGATTGCTTCAATGCCCGTGCCCCAGCAAGTCCTGATCGCTCAGTTCCCAGTCCTGCCAGAGTTGCAGCGCGCCGAGCAGCACCACAAGCACGCCGAGCAGGCAATGCCAGAACAGCATCAGAGCGTCATTGGCATAACCGAAGATCGCGGGCGAAGCGATCAGCCACAGGCCCAGCAGGATTTCGCCGACCTCCTGCCAGCGCTGCAGCGCGACATATTCGAGCTGGGCAAGGCCGAGCACGAGGATGCCGACTGAGAACGTATTGAGGATCATGAAGCTGCGATCTGCTTCGACTGCATCTTGGTTCGTCTGCGTCGGGAACCAGGGCGAGAGCACGATCAACGCGCCAAGCAGCATGCCGAACCAGTCTTCCCACGTCCGGTGGATACCCAAAAGTCGAAAGTCCGACATTGTAGACCTCCCCTTGAAGAAGGCATACGTCTGCGGCCGGCGGGCACCACACCCCGATGGTCAGGCGACCGGTCCGGCCGCATCGGAGCGTATGACTCACCAAGACGTGGGAACCAATTCGGTCCTTGCAAGAGAGGCCAGGAACAATCTTGCGGCCGGCCGAAGCGAAAGGCGCGATGACATGATCGATACGGTCAACAACAACACCGAAAAGCACCGCTTCGAGCTCGGGGTCGAGGGTTACCTCGCCGCCGCCTATTACAAGCGCTCCGGCAATGTCATCACCTTCGAGCACACCGAGGTGCCACCCGAGCTCGGCGGCAAGGGCGTCGGCTCCACGCTGGTCAGAGGCGCGCTGGATCAGGTGCGCGCAGAGGGGCTGAAAGTTGTTGCGCAATGTCCGTTCGTCAAAGCGTGGATCGGCAAGCATCCGGCATATGCCGACCTGCTGATGACCTGAGGCCCGGGCCCTACGGCCTCACACCGAGTTGCTGCAGGCTTTCGCGCGCGGTACGGAGGTCCGGCTTGAGCTCCAGCGCCTTCTTGAAATCGGCGATCGCACCTGGCTTGTCGCCGAGCCGCAGCTTGGCCTGGCCGCGGTTGTTCCAGGAGAACACGTCGGCGGGATCGTATTGCAGCGCCTTGTCGTAATCGGCGAGCCCGCCCTTGTTGTCGCCCTGGAACAGACGGATCATGCCGCGGTTGCGCCAGCCGCGCGCATCGGTCGGCGCCAGCTTGATGACTTCGGCATAGTCGGCCGCGGCGCGGTCGAGCTGCTCGGAATCGCGATAGGCATTGCCGCGGTTGACGTAGCCGAGCGCGCTGGGCTGCAGCCTAATCTCGGCGGTGTAGTCGGCGATGGCGCGGGTGAAGTCGCGCTTGCGGTAGTAGACGAAGCCGCGATTGCCGTAGGCGGTCGCCAACGAGGGATTGTACTTGATGGCGGCATTGAAGTCGGCCAGCGCGCGGTCGAGATCGCCCTTGCTATGAAAAGCGTCGCCGCGATTGTTGTAGGCGAGCGCGAAGGTCGGATCGATACGGATCGCTTCGTCATAGTCGGCAATGGCGCGATCGAGGTCGCGCTTGAAGGCGTAGACGCGGCCGCGATTGGTGAGCGCGCAGGGATAGGCGGAATCGAGCCGCAGCGCCTCATCGAGATCGGCAAGTGCCCGGTCGAGATCGCGCTTTTCGGTGAAACCGTGACCACGGTTGCAATAGGCCGCGGCAAGCTTCTTGCCAGTCTCGGTCTTGCCGTCGATGACAGTCGTGCAGGCCGATACCCGCCGATCCGGCGCCGTCGCGCGGCCGACGCAGATGTCGAAAGCTGGATTGTCCTGCGCTCGAGCCGGTTGCGCGGCTGCCAACACCGCGCCAAGCAGCGGAAAGATCAGACCCGTCGAAATGCGCATTGCTCCCATCCTCGCCTTGGCTTGGTCGCAGCTTTGCAACGAAGGGTTCACGCCGTTAAATGACCAAAGGGAATCGAAGGAATCAGGATGACAGCCGTCCGCGACAACAAGGATTTAGGCCGGTTCGAACTCGACGTCGGCGATGCGGTGGCGTTCGCCAATTACCGCGTGACGCCGCAGGCCATTGTGATCACTCATACGGAAACCCCGCGGGCGCTGCGCGGCCGCGGGGTAGCTTCGGAGCTGATCAAAGGCTCGCTGGAGCTGATCCGCACCGACGGCCACAAGGTGATCGCCGGCTGTGGCTTCGTGGTGGACTATCTCTACAAGCACCCGGAATATGCGGACCTGATGGCCTGATCGCTCTAGACGATCTTGATCGACATATCCGGCAGGCCCTCGATCTTGCAGAGCAGCACATCGCCCTTGGCGACCGGGCCGACATTTTCCGGCGTGCCGGAATAGATGATGTCGCCGGCCTTCAGCTCGAAGGCTTGCGACAGTTTCGATATCTGCTCGGCAACGCTCCAGATCATGTTCTGGAGGTTCGAGTTCTGCTTCACATTGCCATTCACGGCGAGCGAGATCGCGCCCTTGGTGAAGTGCCCGGTCTTGCCGGCAGGATGGATTGGGCCGAGCACCGCGGAGCGGTCAAAGCTCTTGCCGATCTCCCAAGGCTTCTTCTCGTCGCCCATCGCGCGCTGCAGGTCGCGCCGCGTCATGTCAAGGCCGACGGCGTAGCCATAGACGTGGTCGAGCGCCTGCTCGACTGGGATATCGGTACCGCCGGATTTCAGCGCCGCCACCAACTCGACCTCGTAGTGATAGTTCTTGGTCAGCGACGGATAGGGATGGTCTGCGACCGCGCCGATCGCGACGTTCTGGATGGCATCGGTCGGCTTCTGGAAGAAGAATGGCGGCTCGCGGTTCGGATCGGAGCCCATTTCGCGCGCATGCGCCGCGTAGTTGCGCCCGATGCAATAGATGCGCCGTACCGCGAAGACGTCCGTCTCTCCGACGATCGGGATGGTCGTGGTCGCGACCGGAAAGATCGATTTCGGCCCGGCCTGTGCGGCAGCCGGCGTGGTCGCTGCGGCGCCGGCCAGTGCCAGCGCACCCGTTGCCAGAATGGTTCTGCGATCGAGTTGGTCCATGGGCGTTCTCCCGTTGCTCTTGTTGTGGTGACAAAAAAGGCCCGCGTCGAACGCGGGCCTTTTGCTTTGTAGTGCGGACGTCAGTGCTTGATCTCGGGCGGCAGCTTGCCGCCATTGGCGGCCAGCTTGGCCATCACCTGCTTGTGCAGCCAGACGTTCATGCTCGCGGAATCATTGGTGTCGCCGGTGTAGCCGAGTTCCTTGGCAAGCTCCTTGCGCGCGGAAAGGCTGGAATCGATGTCGAGTGCCTTCATCAGATCGACGATGGAGTGTTTCCAGTCGAGTTTCTCCTTCTTGGCGGCGACTGCCTTGTCGAGAATGGGAGCGACGTCGACGGTCTGCGCCGACGCGGGTGCTGCGGACGCGCCGCCGGATGCCGCGCCGCCAGACGCCGCACCGCCTGCCGGCGTCGCGCTGGCTTTGCTGCCGAAGATCGCGTTCATGATCGTTCCGAAAATACTCATCCTTCACTCCCAATAGACTTGAAGATGCCGTGCAGACTCGTGGCGCTTTCGTCGTTACCGGCAGCACCCGGCCGGAGCCGCGCAACAACTCTACTCCACGCGCAACAGGGTTGCCAATGCGACAATTACCGAAGCTTGAGCAAGACAATGACCGCAATTGGGAGTACGCTGTGACCAACAGTTCGCGATATGGCCAGTTCGGTTTGCTTTCGCGTCTGGTCTGATCGTGATCGCTTTACGGGAACGGCGCAGCAGTGCCATTCGCGTGGCTTGCATTTGCGGCCGTCGCCCCAAAGGGAGACAGCGACGATGGCCGCACCATATCAAGGAAATGTCACAAATGTCGGCCGGCCCGACGCGACGGGAGGTCCCGTCGTCCGCAGCATCGGCATGTCCGACCTGCATCGTGCGCTGCAGCTTGGCTGGGAAGATTTCAAGGCGGTGCCCAGCCACGCGATTCTTCTGTGCGTAATCTATCCCGTCGTCGGCCTGGTGCTGGCGCGGCTGGTTCACGGCTATACCGTGCTGCCGTTGCTCTTCCCGCTCGCGGCCGGCTTCGCCCTGCTCGGCCCGTTCGCCGCAATCGGCCTCTATGAACTCAGCCGCCGCCGCGAGGCTGGCGAGCCCGCCTCCGCGTGGGACGCGTTCGAGGTATTCCGCTCACCTTCGTTCGGCGCCATGCTGGGACTCGGCGTGCTGCTGTTCGCGCTGTTCGTCGTCTGGATCATGACGGCGCAGGCGATTTACACCGCCGCGTTCGGCTATGAAACCGCCGCCGACATTCCCGACTTCGCCGGCCAAATATTCACGACATCTCAAGGCTGGTGGCTGATCATCGTCGGCTGTGGCGTCGGCTTCCTGTTCGCGTTGGCGGCGCTCTGCATCAGCGTGGTCTCCTTCCCGATCATGCTCGACCGCCATACCGGCGCAGGCGAAGCGATCGCGACGTCGATCCGCGCGGTCATGCGCAATCCCCTACCGATGGCGGCATGGGGTCTGATCGTCGCCGTGCTGCTGGTGCTGGGAACGTTGCCGTTCTTCCTGGGTCTCGCCGTCGTCATTCCGCTGCTCGGCCACGCCACCTGGCATCTCTATCGCGAGGTGATCGTGCCGGATCCGGCCGCACATCCGGTGATTCCGCCCGCCCGACCGCGCAAGCCAGCCGCAGACTTCCCCGCCAATCTGTTCCCCTGGAAGCGCTGAGCAGACCTACTGACCAAGCCGCCGGTTGATTGGCGACCGGCGGCTTGTTCGGTGGGAAGACGCCAGTGCTGTTCACCCGAATTCGGCCAGTTCGACATCACCGACCCCGAAGGCATCCGCGCTGCCTATAAACCGGGCGTGAACGATGGCGAGCCATCGTGAAAGCGTACGGCAACGAGTAGCCTTGTTTTGGCCGCTCTTGCCCCGAACATTTGCTGTGTCCGCAACATTAACGTCCTGAACGAATCGTTGGAGCACCCCGGCTGATGACTACAGGCTTTTCCCTAAAGGCATTTGCGGTCAGCGCGTTGCTCACGATCCCCGCAGCGCCGGCGTTTGCTGCCGCCTGCGGCACCGGGACGTTCGAGAGCTGGCTCGACGACTTCAAGAAGGAAGCAGCGAGCAAAGGAATCTCGCAGACCGTCATCGCAGCGAGCCTGACAGGCGTGACGCTCGACAAATCGGTGCTCGCGCGCGACCAGAATCAGAAAGTGTTTACGCAGACGTTTGAAGAATTCTCGGGCCGCATGGTGCCTCCCCGCCTCACCCGCGGCTCCAACATGCTCAAGCAATATGGATCAGTGCTCGGGCGCATCGAGCAGACCTATGGAGTCCCGGGCGAAGTCATCGTGGCGATCTGGGGGCTTGAGACCGATTACGGCGTAAACCTCGGCAAATTCCAGACGCTGCGCTCGCTGGCCTCGCTCGCCTACGACTGCAGGCGCTCCGATCTGTTCAAGGCCGAGCTGATGGACGCGTTGCGCATCGTCGAACGCGGCGATATCGCGCCACAGGATCTGCGCGGCGCATGGGCCGGCGAGATCGGCCAGACCCAGTTCATGCCGTCGAACTACATCAAATACGCCGTCGATTTCGACGGCAACGGGCGGCGCGACCTTTTGCGCAGCGTGCCCGATGTGCTGGCCTCGACCGCGAATTTCCTCGCCAGCAAGGGCTGGCAGCGCGGCAAGGACTGGGAGCCCGGCGGCGCCAATTTTGCCGCCATCAAGGAGTGGAACAAGAGCGAAGTCTATTCCAAGACCATCGGTTATTTCGCCACCCAGCTCACGCGCACTCCATGAAAAGCGAGGGCCGATCGCACTGGCGACCGGCCTTCGAACACAGCCTGTGAGCAGAAGCTACCTCATGCTGCCGACGTGCGTCGCCCTGCTAGCGCCACTTATCCGCCTATCAGACACCCCCAAATCTCATCGAAACGTCGTGGCTCCATCAGCAACGTCGCCATGAATATGATTTACAATTCATTTCTTGAGTTACACAGCATGCGAATCACGCATGCGAATTCCTACAGATTTTCGGCCATAGTGATGGTCACCTGGGATCAAAGTCCCTGCTTTGGCAAAGATGGAACGCCAGTCGGAATGTGTCGACGGTTATAGTACCCGCAATAAATCGCTATATTTTTCAGTGTCGCTTGGTACCTTTGGAAGGCCACAACGCGGTTGCTGCGCGCTATAGTAGTGTCCTGCCGAAAGGTTAAACCGTTCTTACCCTAGCCATGCACTTTCGGTTTAGCTGCATCGCAACATCGGAACTACTGCGACGCAACATAGGCCTCTATATTCATTTCAACGATTTGGCCGCCCTCCAAGGGCTGAATCGAACTACTAAGGAGACTACCTATGCTGCTCTCGCTCATCCGTATGGTCCGCGCGTTCCGGGACTATCAGCGCAACGTCGCCGAATTGTCCCAGCTCAGCGATCGCGAACTGGCCGACATCGGCCTCGATCGCGCGGACATTCCCCGCGTTGCAGCCGGCACCTACAACGCCTGAAACTCGTTTAGCCCGGAAAGAACGGATAACGCCCGCCTCGCGCGGGCGTTGTCGTTTCTGGAACGCTACAGCGCAGGTGCGCAGGCATCGAAAACGCGCTAACCCTGCGCGCCATGACAACCTCCAAATCAACATCCGGCCCCGTGCATGTCGTCGGCGCGGGCCTTGCCGGCTCGGAAGCCGCCTGGCAGATCGCGAGCGCCGGCATCCCTGTAGTGCTGCATGAGATGCGTCCGCAGCGGATGACGGAGGCGCACCGCACCGAAGGTTGCGCCGAGCTGGTCTGCTCCAACTCCTTCCGCTCCGACGATGCCGCCAACAATGCCGTCGGCCTGCTGCACGCGGAAATGCGCAAGCTCGGCTCGCTGATCATGCGTGCGGCCGACGCCAACCAGGTGCCCGCCGGCGGTGCGCTGGCGGTCGACCGCGACGGCTTTTCCGCCGCCGTCACCAAGGCGCTGCACGAACATCCGCTGATCGACATCGCGCGCGGCGAAATCGCGGGCCTGCCGCCCTCGGAATG
>Ga0187815_10000076_pt1 | contig 46003 bp, 38 predicted proteins | sample NC_S_5_FD_132962 | JGI IMG/M metagenome (GOLD analysis project Ga0187815, IMG submission 132962) | Wetland sediment microbial communities from Neuse River Estuary, North Carolina, USA - ASW-S_5 | ecosystem: Environmental > Aquatic > Freshwater > Wetlands > Sediment | place: USA: North Carolina... | reverse complement strand
GGCCGTGGTTCGACTGGCCGCCCGCGCCGGAGACGCTGGAGCTCACGCTGGCCGAGGTGGACAAGATGACCAGGCGTCACGCGGCCCTGAACATCTTCATGCTCGCCGAGGACGATAGGCTGAGCGCATTCGTCGACAACGTCGCCAAGAGGAACGGCGGCCGCGTGCTCCGGGCGGCTCCGGAACATCTCGGGGAATATGTCGTGAACGACTTCCTTCGGACACGCGGAGCCAGGCGGCAGCGGTAGATTTGCCGCTACACAGCAGACCATTAAGGGCTGAACCACTAATTAGTAATTAGGAGGACGAAGTGAGCCCCTCGGCTGGATCCGGCTCTTCGGGCCGGACGATTACCGCGGTGATCGCGGGTGTCATCGCGCTCGTGTTCATCGTGGCAGGCATCATTTACGTCGCAGAGCCCGCGGGTTCCCTCCCTGGTTTCATGGGCCACGTCGCCGGCTCCTCCGGGCACCACCCGCTTCGTGCGGCTGGCAGCCTGATCGTCGGCGTAGTTTTCGCGGTCGCCGCCTGGTTCGCCCTTAAGTACAAGGGCAAGGCCGCGACCCCGGCTGGCTCGCAGACCAAGGAACCCGCGGCTCACTGACCTGGGCCGCGTCGGCGATCCGCAGCCGGCGCCCGGGATCTGGCCGGTCTTCGTCCAGATCCCGGGTTGCCGCGCGCTCTTGAGCGGGTCGCCTTTTTTGCTGTTCAGCCGAGCGCCTGCCTGAGGTCTGCGAGCAGGTCGCCGACGTCTTCCAGGCCGACCGACAGCCGGACCAGGTCGGCCGGCACCTCGAGCGGCGAGCCGGAGGCGGACGCGTGCGTCATCCGGGCGGGGTGCTCGATCAGTGACTCGACTCCGCCGAGTGACTCCCCGAGGGTGAACAGCCGGGTGCGGCCGCAGATCTCGACGGCTTTATCCGGGCCCGCGGCGACCCGGAAGGACACCATGCCGCCGAATCCCCGCATCTGGGTGGCCGCGATCTTGTGGTCCGGGTGGCCGGGCAGGCCCGGGTAGAACACCTCACTGACCGCCGGGTGCGCGGCGAGCATTTCCGCGACCCGGGTCGCGTTGGCGCAGTGCCGCTCCATTCGCACCGCCAGCGTCTTGACGCCGCGCAGCGTGAGCCATGCGTCGAACGGGCCGGCCACGCCGCCGGTGGCGTTCTGGGTGAACGCGAGGTCCGCCGCGAGCGCCGGGTCCTTGACGACCACCGCGCCGCCGACGACATCGGAGTGGCCGCCGAGGTACTTGGTGGTGCTGTGCACCACGATGTCGGCGCCCAGGTCAAGCGGCTGCTGGAGGTAGGGGGACGCGAACGTGTTGTCGGTGACGAGCAGCGCTTGGTGCGCGTGCGCTACCTCGGCGAGCGCCCGGATGTCGATGACCGACAGCAGCGGGTTGGTCGGGGTCTCGGCCCAGATGAGCTTAGGTTTCCGGCCCGCTGCGGCTTGATCGACGGCTTCGAGATCATTTTGCCGAACGGTCCCGTAACTCACGCCCCACCGGCTCAGCACCTTGTCGAACAGGCGGAACGTGCCGCCGTAGGCGTCCGCGGGGATGAGCACGTGGTCACCGGGACGGCAGAGCACACGCAGCAGGCAGTCCTCGGCCGCCATTCCCGACGCGAAGGCGAGCGCGCTGGTGCCGTTCTCCAGCGCGGCCAGGCATTCTTCGAGCGCCCTGCGCGTCGGGTTGGCGGTGCGCGAGTACTCGTAACCGCCGCGGGTGCCGCCGACGCCGTCTTGCTTGTAGGTGGAGGTCTGGTAGATCGGCGGGACCACGGCGCCGGTCAGCGGGTCCGGGTCCTGGCCGGCGTGGATCGCTTTGGTTTCGAATTTCACAGCCCCGTCCCTGGGTGGGAAGTCCCCGCCTGAGAAGTACCGGCGTAGAAGGCGAGCAGGTCCTGGCGGGTGAGCACGACGGCGGGCTTGCCGTCCACGTGGACGAGCGCGGCGCCCGCGTTCTCCAGCGCCGCCGCGGCGCGGCTGACGGGCTCGCCTTGCCCGACCACGGGCAGCGGCGGCGCCATGTGGTCCCGGACCGGGTCGCCGGGTTTCGCGCGCCCGGCCACCAGGGCGTCGAGCAGGTCGCGTTCGGCGACCGACCCGGCGACCTCGGCGGCCATCAGCGGTGGCTCCTCGCGGACCACGGGCAACTGCGAGACGTCGTACTCGCGCAGCAGCGAGATCGCCTGCGCCACGCTCTCGTCCGGATGGATGTGCACGAGCGCGGGCAGCGTGCGATCGTCCCTGGCGGCCAGCAGGTCCGCGACGGTCGGCTCGGTCGTCTGGGCTCGGAGGAAACCGTAGTCGGCCATCCAGTCGTCGTTGAAGATCTTCGACAAGTAGCCGCGGCCGCCGTCGGGAAGGAGGACGACGATGACGTCGTCCGGGTCGGCCGTTCGCGCGACCCTGAGCGCGGCGGCGACCGCGAGCCCGGCCGAGCCGCCGACGAGCAGGGCCTCCTCGCGGGCCAGCCGCCGGGTCATGAGGAACGAGTCGGCGTCGCTCACCGCGATCACCTCGTCGGCGATCTGCCTGTCGTAGGTGGCCGGCCAGATGTCCTCGCCAACGCCCTCCACCAGGTAGGGGCGGCCGGTTCCGCCGGAGTACACCGAGCCCTCGGGATCCGCGCCGATGACCTTCACCTTGTTCGCTGACATTTCCTTCAGGTAGCGGCCGGTGCCGGAGATCGTGCCGCCGGTGCCGATGCCGGCCACGAAGTGGGTTATCTTGCCCTCCGTCTGCGCCCAGATCTCCGGGCCGGTGGAGTGGTAGTGCGCGGCCGGGTTGTCGGGGTTGGCGTACTGGTCGGGCTGCCAGCCGCCCGGGGTCTCCTGAGCGAGCCGGCGGGCCACGCTGTAGTAGGAGTCCGGGTGGTCGGGCACGACCGTGCTCGGGCAGACGACGACTTCCGCGCCGTACGCGCGCAGCACGCTGAGCTTGTCCTGGGCGACCTTGTCCGGGCAGACGAACACGCACTTGTACCCGCGGTTGTTCGCGACGATCGCCAGGCCCACGCCGGTGTTGCCCGACGTCGGTTCGATAATCGTGCCGCCCTTGACCAGCTTGCCCTCCTTCTCCGCTGACTCGATCATCCGCAGCGCGATCCTGTCTTTGACCGAGCCGCCCGGGTTCATGTACTCGACCTTGGCGAGCACGTTGGCCGTCTTCGCCACCCCCCGCGTCACGGACCGCAGCCGGACCAGCGGCGTGCCGCCCGTCACGTCGGCGAGTGAGTCGTACACCTGCATGATTTTCGCCCTCCCTGTGCATGACAGTAGCGGTCCCAGGTGCTGTTAACGTGTTTGTGACACGGATCTGAGGAGGCGCCAGCCATGCCAGAGGCAGTCATCGTCGCAACCGCCCGCTCACCGATCGGCCGGGCATTCAAGGGATCGCTGACCTCGATCAGGCCAGACGATCTCGCGACGCAGATCGTATCCGCGGCGCTCGCCAAGGTCCCGCAGCTCGACCGGGCTTCCGTTGATGACCTCATGCTCGGCTGCGGCCTGCCCGGCGGCGAGCAGGGGTTCAACATGGCCCGCGTGGTCGCGATCCTGCTCGGCATGGACGGCGTGCCGGGAACCACGGTCAACAGGTACTGCTCCTCGTCGCTGCAGACCACGCGGATGGCGTATCACGCGATCAAGGCCGGCGAGGGCGACGTGTTCATCTCAGCCGGCGTGGAATGCGTGTCGCGAGGCGTGAAGGGCACGAGCGACACCCTGCCGGACACGATGAACCCGCTCTTCGGCACCGCTATCGAGCGCACCGCGCGAACCGCCGAGGAGGAAATCCCCTGGCACGACCCGCGCGCGGACGGGGAGCTGCCCGATGTGTACATCGCGATGGGGCAGACCGCGGAGAACGTCGCCGCGCTGCGCGGCATCAGCCGTCGCGAGCAGGACGAGTTCGGTGTCCGGTCGCAGAACCTGGCGGAGAAGGCGCTCGCGAACGGCTTCTGGCAGCGGGAGATCACCCCGGTGACGCTGCCGTCCGGAGACGTCGTGGTCGCCGACGACGGGCCGCGGCCTGGCACGACGCTGGACAAGGTCGCCGCCTTGAAACCCGCCTTCCGGCCGCACGGGACGGTGACGGCGGGCAACTGCTGCCCGCTGAACGACGGCGCGGCCGCCGTGATCGTGATGAGCGACGTGAAGGCGGCGGAACTGGGGATCACGCCGCTGGCCCGGATCGTGTCGACGGGGGTGAGCGCGCTGTCGCCGGAGATCATGGGGCTGGGGCCCGTCGAGGCGTCCCGGCAGGCGCTGCGGCGAGCCGGGATGGCGATCGACGACATCGACCTCGCGGAGATCAACGAGGCGTTCGCGGCCCAGGTCATCCCGTCGTACCGGGACCTCGGGATCGACATCAGCCGGCTGAACGTGAACGGCGGGGCGATCGCCGTCGGGCACCCGTTCGGCATGACCGGCGCCAGGATCGCCGCCACGCTGCTGAACAGCCTGCAGTTCCACGACAAGACAACCGGCCTGGAGACCATGTGCGTCGGCGGCGGCCAGGGCATGGCGATGATCTTCGAACGGCTGAACTGAGTTACCTGGGTGACGCGTGGGCTTGGTGGTGTTCACCGCGTCACACCACCGGCGCCCCCCGCTTCCCTCAAGTCCCAGAAAGCCCCTCTCCGGGCACCGCCCCAAACCCGTCGCCCGCCTCCCGGTCATGATCGCGAAGATTCTGCATCGAATAAGTGCACGGAATCTTCGCGATCATCCGGACCTACGTCGTGGGCGCGCTCTCCAAACCCGGGGCACTGCCTGGCCGCGGGCCAGCTGGCTTCCGGGGAAGCGGGGGGCGCCGTGGTGTAAAGGCGCGTTGTTCGGGGCCGCTGTAGGCCCCGACTCAACGCGCCGGAGCACCACAAGCCCCACGCGACCCACCCCGGAGGGCCACTGCGGCCGCCGCGCGGGCTCGGGAGGGCCTCGGTCAAACAGGACATTACGGGAAGGTTGCGATCGGGTCTTGTCAGCGGCCGTTCGGTGAGGCACTCTCGTCAGAAAGCGGCTTCCCCTCGGAGGTGCCAATGTCGCTGACGCACACGCCCGACATGCACAAGAGCCTCATCGCGCGCATCCCGCTCCAGACGGGCCGCGAACTAGCCGAGTGGTTCTCCCACCTCGAGTCCGGTCCTGCCTTCCTGCGCCGTGAAGAACGCGCGAACTGGCTAGCTGACGAGCATGGCATCTGCGACCGGTACGCCGCCGCCATCGTTCACGAGTACGAGATCCGGCGCCGCCTCCGCCTCTTCGGCGGATAGTCCCTTCTGCCCCGCCTGAGCCGGCCCCGCGCGCTGCCGCGCCTACCCCCGCCGGCGACTCATCTCTGCCCTGGCAGGGTTCTCCCGGAGACGCGCTGGCGGCACCTTGCCCCGCGTTTTGCCCCGAATGCGCTGAATGCCCGGCTCCCGCTGGCCGCGGGCAGCCCGTATCGCCCCATTCGTAACCTATGCCGCGCATGCCAGAAATTTAGTGAGCGGGTGAAATTGCATTTGCGAGTTCATATGCATTGGAATGTGCAAATGCACATGCACGTGACTGTGCGGAGATTTTCCCTGATCAGGTGCCCCCGGTCGGGCTCGAACCGACACTGCGGACCCTTTTAGGGGGCCGGCCTCTGCCCTTGGGCTACGGGGGCGCCTCCAATAATAACGCGATTTCGTAATCTGTCTCTCCCTCGCAGATTTTCTGTGTAAGCGGCTAACAAGGCTGCAATTTTTTACATTGCGGGGATATTGTGGCAGCCCGCGGAAAGTAATCACGCAAAGTAACGGTCCCGCCCTCCGGAGAGCGGCCCGAACGAAGCAACATGATTCGACAGAACTATCTAAAACCACACCTAGCGAGTCAGTTCTTGTTCTTGTTATGTATCCGGCGAACCGTTCGCAGATCTTCTGCACAGGAATGTCAGAAGAAACGGAGCCGGCGTGAGGATCGCATGTGTGGGAGGCGGGCCGGCCGGCCTGTACGCGGCGGTCCTGCTGAAGCTTCGCGACCCGGGGCACGACATCCGCGTCTACACCGAGCCGATGAAGAGCTACGACGTGCTGGTCGGCGAGGGCACTGTCTACCGGCGCTCCCCGCTCGGCGCGGCGCAGCTCGCCCGCGCCAGCGGCAGGCAGTGGGCACTGGACACGCTGCGCGCGCATCCGGTCTTGCGCCGGACAGCCGGACGCGTGCTCAGGAGCACCGGGATCTCGAGCCGGCTGCGCGACAGGATCTAAGCAGCATAAGACTGTATCAGGGGAGCCACCCGCGGATTCCTATGGGGGTGGCGCTGGACAGAGGGCGACCGGCCCGCCAGGCCAGGTAAAGGAGCCAGCGTGAAGATCGCGTGTGTCGGCGCCGGTCCGGCGGGTCTGTACTTTTCCATCCTCATGAAGCTGCGCGACCCCGGACACGACATCACGGTGTTCGAGCGGAGCAAGGCCACCTCGGCCGCCGGGTGGGGCGTGACGTTCGGGCCGATCCTGCTCGGGGACCTGTACGCGCACGATCCCGCTTCGGCGAGCGAGATCGAAGAGGCGGCGTTCCGGTGGCGGGATCAGGTGGCGCACATCCGGGGCGAACAGCTTGTAGCGCCCGGCAGTGGCACATACAACATCACCCGGCAGCGGTTGCTCGACATCCTGGCCGCCCGGGCACGGGAACTCGGCGTGCACATCGAGTACGGCCATGAGGTAGCAGGGCTGTCGCAGCTGCCCGCCGCCGACCTGATCCTCGCGTCCGACGGCGTGAGCAGCCGGATGAGGCGAGACTCCGAAGGCTTCCAGACCGAGGAGGAGGCCGGCAAGAACAAGTACATCTGGCTCGGTTCTGACAAGGTATTTTACGACTTCAATTTCTTGTTCGTGCCGACGAGCAGCGGCTGGATATGGGCGCACGCCTACGGAATCGACTCCTCGACGAGCACTTTCATCGTGGAATGCGCCCAGGAGACCTGGGCCGGACTCGGATTCGACAAGCTGTCCACGGACGAGGCGCTCATTGTTCTCGAGGGCCTGTTCAAAGAACACCTGGACGGCCACCGGCTGATTGGCGAGCTAGGCGATGGCAGCAAGGCGCGCTGGCTGAACTTCCGGACGATAAGCAACAGCACCTGGCATTCGGGCAACGTCGCGCTTATCGGCGACAGCGCCCATACCGCGCACTACGCCATCGGAATGGGCACCACGCTCGCCGTCGAAGACGCGATCGTCCTCACCGAGAGCCTGCATCAGCATGACGACCTCGAATTGGCGCTCCGGTCGTACGAAGAGCGCCGTCAGGCCGAAATGCAGCCGACACTCACGGACGCCCGGTGCAGCGCCCGCTGGTTCGAGAACATCACCCGGTACATCGACCTCAAGCCGCAGCGGTTCGGGCTGCTCCTGTACGCCCGCCGCTCGCCGATCATCGCGGTGCTGCCGCCCGCCGTCTCCTACGCCCTGTTCCGGACGGCCAGGCGGGTAAAGGGAACGGACCGCATACGCCACCGCGTATCGACGCTCGCGAAGGCGGCCTACGGCCGGCGCAAGCCCGCCCCGCAGCCGGGTGCGCGCGGACCCGCCGACACGCCGGCGCCCGCGCTTTCTAGGAGAAAGTAACCACAGTGAAGATTGCCTGCGTGGGGGCTGGACCCGCCGGCCTGTACTTCGCCGTCCTGGCGAAGCAGCACAACATCGCCACCGAGGTCACGGTCTACGAGCGCAACCAGGAGAAGTCTGGTTACGGCTGGGGCGTGACCTTCGGGCCAGAACTGCTCCAGGAGCTTTACCGCAACGATCAGGAGTCGGCGCGCGAGATCGACGACGCCGCTTTTCGCTGGCGCGACCAGTTCGTGGATATTCGCGGCGAGCGGGTGACCTACGACGGCGGGGTCGACGTTTACAACCTCAACCGTCCCCGCCTTGTCGAGATCCTGACCGCGCGCGCACGGAAGCTCGGGGTCACCGTCCGGTTCGACGAAGAGATCACCAGTCCCGGCCAGTTGCCGGGGGCTGACCTCATCGTCGCCGCGGACGGGGTGAACAGCCAGCTACGCCAGGCGGGGGACTTCGGCACCCAGATCGCCCACAGCCAGGACCGTTACATCTGGCTGGGGACCGACAAGCCGTTCCGCGCCTTCGCATACCACTTCCTCGAGACGGAGCACGGCTGGATCTGGGCGAGCAGCTACGGCGTCGAAGCCGGGCTGAGCACGTTCGTCGTGCACTGCGCGGAACCGACGTGGGCGGGCCTCGGCTTCGACACCATGCCGATACCCGACTGCCTCGAGGTGCTCAGCGACATGTTCAAAGAGCAGCTCGAGGGCCACCGCCTGATGGGCCAGGTCGACGACCCGGCGAACGCGCGGTGGCAGCACTTCCGCACCGTCACGAACGAGCGCTGGCATGACGGGAACGTGGTGCTCGCGGGCGACGCCGCCCACACCACGCACTTCTCCTCCGGCCAGGGGTCCACGCTGGCTCTCGAGGACGCCATCGCGCTCGCCGCCAACCTGGAGCGCCACCCCGGCGAACTCGGCACGGCACTCACGGCCTACGACCGGCAACGGCAGGCGGAAATTGTGCACGGCCAGCGGCAGGCCCGGCTGAGCGCCCGGTGGTTCGCGGAGATATCCCGCTACCTGGACCTCGAGCCGCGCCAGTTCGCCACGCTGGTGCACGCCCGCCGGTCCGCACTGGTCCCCGTGCTCCCGCCGCGCGTCTACTACCAGCTGCACAAGCTGCGCCCGGCCGCGAAGGCGATCCGGCGCCGCCTGCGGCCGGCCCGGCCGGATACCGCGGCGGTCACCATGGCGGAGAGGAGGTAGCGTACCCCGATGCGCGTATCCGTCATCCACCCGTCCGAGCTCGGCCCGGCAGAGATCACGTCATGGCACGCCATGCAGCGGGCAACATCGTCGCTCGAGCACCCGTTCCTGTCGCCGGAGTTCGCCATCGCCGTCGGGCGCTTCCGCCCGGAGTCGCGGGTCGCCGTCCTCACGGACGGCCAGGCCACGATCGGCTTCCTCCCGTTCGAGAAGCGCCGGTTCGGCGTCGGGGTGCCGATTTCCGGATGGCTGTCGGCCTGCCAGGGCATCGTGCACGCACCGGACGCCCAGTGGGACGCGCGTGAGCTGGTGCGCAAGAGCGGGCTCGCGGTCTTCCAGTACGACAACCTGATCGCGGATCAGGCACCGTTCGACCCGTACCACTCGACGATCGATCCAGCGCCGGCCATCGACCTGTCCGAGGGCTTCGACGCCTACTACGCGAAGCTCCGCGCCCGGGCACACCGGTTCTGCCGGGAGCTGGAACGGAAAACGCGCAAGCTCGACCGGGAGGCAGGCGAACTGCGCTTCGTGCGCGAATGCTCCGATCCCGGCGTGCTGCGCACGCTCACGGCCTGGAAGTCGGAGCAGTACCGCCGGACGGACCACGTCGACCGGTTCGACAAGCCCTGGACCGGCGAACTGCTCGAGGCGCTGCTGACCATGCGGGCCGATTACCTGTCCGGGCTGCTCTCCGTGATGTACGCGGGTGACCAGCCCGTCTCGATCCAGTTCGGGCTGCGGGCAGGCAGCCTCGTCGTCGGCTGGTTCACCGGATACGACTTCCAGTTCAACAAGTACTCGCCCGGCCTGATCATGATCAGGATGATGACCGAGGAACTCGCTGAGATCGGCGTGGACCGGCTGCACATGGGCAAGGGGGCCAAGCGGTACACCGAGGACCTGAAGAACAGCGATGTCTTCGTCGGCGCGGGCACCGTCACGAGCCGGTCCGCGCTGGGCACCGCACACCGCGCCCGCAACGCCACCAGCCTGTGGGCGCTGCACACGGTGCGCGCGCATCCCGGCTTGCACCGCGCCGCCGACCGGGTGCTCCGGCGTGCCGGGGTCTCCAGCCGGATGTACGGGCGGGTGTGATTCCGCCCCGACGGCCGGCGGCTACCCGGCCGCGTACCGGCGCGCGCGGGTGAAGATCGCGTCGAGCATGTCGCCGGTGACCCGTCCGGTGAACGTGTTCTGCTGGCTCGGGTGGTAACAGCCGATCAGCGCCGCGCTAGCCCCGCCCGGTCCCGGTAGCACCACCTCCGCGCCGTGCGCGAACGCGGGGCGCGGCCTGGGCAGCGCGTAGCCCGCGCGGCCAAGCACCGGCCACAGCGCCTGCCAGGCGAAGCCGCCGAGCACCACGATCGCGCGCACGCTCCCGGCGACCATCCGCAGCTCAGCCTCGAGCCAGGGCGCGCAGGTGTCGCGCTCGGCCGGCGTCGGCTTGTTCTCCGGCGGCGCGCACTTGACGACCGCGACGACGCGCGCGCCGATCAGCCGCTGGCCGTCCCCGGCGCGGACGCTCGCGGGCTGGCTGGCCAGCCCGCACCGGTACAGCGACGCGAACAGGAAATCACCGCTTCTGTCGCCGGTGAAGACCCGCCCGGTGCGGTTCCCGCCGTGCGCGGCCGGCGCGAGCCCGACGATGAGGACCGACGGGGCCTGGTCTCCCCAGCCGGCGATCGGGCGTCCCCAGTACCGCTCTTCCCTGAAGGACTTGCGGCGCACCGCCGCGACCTCTTCCCGCCAGGCCACGAGGCGCGGGCACGCGCGGCACACCGACTGCCGCGCGGTCAGCTCGGCCAGCGAGCCCGCGCCGAACGCCAGGTCGCGGACCTGGGCCGCGTCAGCCGCGACCGGCGTCGCCGCGGTCGCCGGGTCGCCCGGCCAGCCCGTTCCCGGCGCTACGGGACCAGCGACCATGCGATGCCATCGAGGATGTCGTGCTCGCTGACCAGGACCCCGGCGAAGCCGAACCTGGTCATGATGCGGTCGAGCACCAGGGCGCCCGCGCCGATCACGTCGGCCCGGCCGGGGTGCATGAGCCCGATGGCGGCTCGCTGCGCCCGCGTCTGCCCGAGCAGCGCGGTCGTGATCTCGTGCACCCGTGCGGCCGGGACCCGGGAGTGATGGATGCGGGCGGAGTCGTAGCTCTCCAGGCCGAGCGCGATCCCGGCCACCGTGGTGACCGATCCGGCCAGCCCCACGAACGTGCTGGCCCGCTGCGCCGGGATGCTGGCGGCGACGAGCTCAAGAGCGCCGTCGATATCCCTGGTGGCGGCGGCGATCTCGGCGTCGGGTGGCGGGTCGGTCCGCAGGTGCCGCTCGGTCATCCGGACGCAGCCGATATCCACGGAACGCACGCCGCTGACTCCCTCGGGCCCGCCGAGGACGAACTCAGTAGAGCCGCCGCCGATGTCGGTGACCAGGTACGGCGCCGGCGTGCCGGTCAGCTCCCGCGTCGCCCCGGTGAAGGACAGCCAGGCCTCCTCGTCTCCGGAGACGACCTCGGGCGCGATGCCGAGCACTTCTTTCACCCGGTCTGCGAACTCCTGCGCGTTCTCGGCGTCCCGGGTGGCGCTGGTCGCCACCATCCGGACCGCGGCCGGCCGCGTCTGGGCGATGAGGCCGGCGTACTCGCGCAGCGCACCGATCGTCCGGTCGAGCGCGGCAGGCGAGAGCCGCCCGGTCCGGTCGACGCCCTCGCCGAGCCGCACGATGCGGAGCTCACGAGCTATGTCAGTCGCCACGGTACGTTCTGGATCGATATCGGCGATCAGCAAGCGGATCGCGTTCGTGCCGCAGTCGACCGCCGCCACCCGCTGCCTCACCCTTCCCCCTCGGACACTGTCACGCAGGGACCAGGGGACCACCATCGACCCGCCGCGGCGAGCGCCTCGCGGCCGAACGGGTTCGTGCCCGGCGCGGCGAGCTCGTGCGCCACGAGCGCGTGCAGGCACTTCACCCGGGTGGGCATGCCACCCGCGCTTTGCGTCCCGGGCGGCAGCGGGTCGACGCCGGACTCGCTGGCCGCGGCCTCGCGCCGGGCCAGGTAGTCCCGGTGGGCGCGCTCGTACTCGGCACTGATCCGCTCGTCGGCGAGCCGCGCTGTCATCTCCCGCATCAGGCCCGCCGCCTCCAGGCCGCTGACCGCCGCCGCCGCCCGGGGGCAGGTCAGGTAGTAGAGCGTCGGGAACGGGGTGCCGTCAGGCAGCCGGGGCGCCGTCTCCACCACATCGGGCAGGCCGCACGGGCAGCGGTGGGCGACCGCCAGCAGGCCGCGCGGGGCGCGCCCGAGCTGGGCGGCGACGGCCGCCGCGTCCTCGCGCGTGATCATCGGCCCGGCTGGGCGTCCGCGTGCTTGACCGACTGCCACAGCTTGTCGTACCACGGGGTGGGCGGCGCCTGCGGGCGGCTCGCCGCCGACGGCGGCTGCCCGGAGATCACCTCGTAGCACTGCTCGTCCGGGAAGCACATGTGCAGTTCGGCGCGGGCCTGCTGCTCGACGTACCAGGTCTGCCCCAGCTCGGCGTCCTGCTGCTGCAAGGCCTGCACCTGGGCCGCCATCGTCTGCTGCTGGGCGAGCAGCTGGTCGATCTGCTGCCGCTGGGCGATGTACTCCCGGACGGGGTAGGCCAGGCTCAGCGCGATCGCGCAGATCACCACGGCGAGCAGCGCGGCGCGACCGGTCAGCCGGGTGGACCGCGCGGCCGCCGCAAGCGCCCAGGGGGGAATGGGGGGGCTGGAAGCCCCCCCATGCGGGGGGTCACCGCGGGGTCGTCCCCCGGGGGCTGGCACTGCCATCAGGCTCCGGTGAACCGCGGGAACGCGGCGGCGCCGGCGTAGCTGGCGGCGTCGGCGAGGTGCTCTTCGATGCGCAGCAGCTGGTTGTACTTGGCCACCCGCTCACCGCGCGCCGGCGCGCCGGTCTTGATCTGCCCGGCGTTGGTCGCGACCGCGAGGTCGGCGATGAACGTGTCATCGGTCTCGCCGGAGCGGTGGCTGATCATGCAGCCGAACCCGGCGCGGTGCGCGAGGCTCACCGCATCGAAGGTCTCGGTCACGGTGCCGATCTGGTTGACCTTCACCAGCAGCGCGTTGGCGGACTTCTCGGCGATGCCGCGGGCGATGCGCTGGGGGTTCGTCACGAACAGGTCGTCACCGACCACCTGAACCCGGTCGCCCGCCGCGGCCGTGAAGGCCTGCCAGCCGGCCCAGTCATCTTCGGCCAGCGGGTCCTCGACCGACACCAGCGGGTAGCTGTCCAGCCAGTCCCTGTAGATGGCGGTCATCTCCTCCGACGTGCGCGGCTTGCCCTCGAACTGGTATGCGCCGTCGCTGTAGAACTCGGTCGCGGCCGCGTCGAGCGCGAGCGCGACGTCCCGGCCGGGGGTGAGGCCGGCCCGGCCGATCGCCTCGATGATCAGGTCGAAGGCGGCCCCGTTGTGCTCCAGGTCGGGGGCGAACCCGCCCTCGTCGCCGACGCCCGTGTTCAGGCCGTGCTGCTTGAGGACCGCCTTGAGCGCGTGGTAGGTCTCCGCGCCCCAGCGCAGCGCCTCGGCGAACGTCGCGGCGCCGATCGGCGCGATCATGAACTCCTGGATGTCGACGTTGGTGTCGGCGTGCGCCCCGCCGTTGAGGATGTTCATCATCGGCACCGGGAGCACGTGCGCGTTCGGCCCGCCGAGGTAGCGGAACAGCTGGAGGCCGGCGGATTCCGCGGCCGCGCGGGCCACCGCCATGGACACGCCGACGATCGCGTTAGCACCCAGCCGCGACTTGTCCGGGGTGCGGTCGAGGTCGATCAGCGCCTGGTCCACGAGCCGCTGGTCGTCCGCCTCGTGACCGAGCAGCTCCGGCTGGATCTCGTCGACCACGCCGTCCACGGCCCTGGTGACCGCCTTGCCGCCGTATTCCGCGCCGCCGTCGCGGAGTTCCACGGCCTCGAAGGCGCCCGTGGAGGCGCCGCTCGGCACCCCGGCCCGGCCGGCGGACCCGTCGTCGAGCACGACCTCGACCTCCAGGGTCGGGTTTCCGCGCGAATCCAGGATCTGCCTGGCATGCACCGCTTCAATGGACGCCATCGTCGGGCTCCTTGGCTGTATCCGCCTTTGTTTGCGGTATCGAGCCTAATGGAGCCGGCCCCGGTCAGCCGTACCGGGCACGCCGGCCGAGCGGGATGTATCAGAGCGCGTGGTAGAGGAAGACCTCATGCCAGCGCCGGTACCACCAGACGGCGGCGGCGGCGCTCACGCGGCTGAGCATGAGCCGCGGCGCGAAGGCGGGATAGGTCAGCGGCCTGTTCCAGGAGAACGGGGTGACAACCGTCACCCCGGTACCATGCCGCTCCAGATAGCCGCGCAGCTGCCCGAAATGCGTGTGAACCCCGGTGCCGCCGCCTTCACGGAAGATCGTCGCGACGATCACGCTGTCGCGGCAGGTCACATCTTGGTGAGGCACGTCTAAAGGATTACTCAAGGATCTTCGGCGATACCCGCCATGCGCATAAGTCGCAGCTTGTCGTATCACGGCCCATCGCTCCGCACTCATATACAAGCGTCGCCGGCAGTCGCGCGCGAAGTTCGAGTGAGGTGGGTGGATGGCGGACGGTGCGCTGATGACGTCTACGCGCCCGGGAATTCTGCTCGACCGCGATGGCACGATCATCGTGGATCACGGGTACGTCGGCTCGGTCGACCGAGTCGAGTTCATCGACGGGGCGGCTGAAGCGATCGCCAGCTTCAACGCGGCCGGCGTCCCCGTCGCCGTGGTGACCAACCAATCGGGGGTAGCGCGCGGACTGTACGGGCTCGACGACGTCGACCGGGTGCACGCGCACATGGCCAGGCAGCTGGCCGGCCACGGCGCCCGGATCGACCTGTTCGCCTACTGCCCGTACCACCCGGACGGCGTGGTGGCGGCGTTCAGCCGCACCAGCGAGGATCGCAAGCCCAGCCCCGGCATGGCCCGCGCGGCCGCCGCCGCCCTCGGTCTCGACCTGCCCGCTTCCTGGGTCGTCGGCGACCGGCCCGAGGACATCGGCCTCGCGAAAGCTATCGGGGCGTCCGCCGTATACCTGGGCGGGGACGCCGCCCCCGGGCCGGAGGTCTGGCCATTCCCGAGCCTGGCCGCCGCGGCCCCGTTCATCCTGGCCCAGCTCGCGGCACGCTCGCCGGAACAGGTCCCGGCATGAGCACGCCCGCGGCCTTCGAACCGCCGGGGACCAGCCCGCTGACGGCGGCGGTCTCGCCGGTGAAGTTTCCCGACGCCCGGTACGCCAGCGCCGGGGCGTACTTCGCCGAGTACGCGAAGGAAATGGCGCGCGCCAGCGAGACCATCGACCCCGCGGCGATGGAGCGGGCAGGGAACGTCCTCATCGAGGCCTACGCCCGCGGCTCGCGCATGTTCTCCTGCGGCAACGGCGGATCGGCGTCCATCGCGAACCACATGCAGTGCGACCACCTGAAGGGCATCCGCACCGGCACCGACCTCGCTCCGCAGGTGCTGAGCCTGTCCACGAACGTCGAGGTGCTGACCGCGATCGCCAACGACATCGGCTACCACGACGTCTTCGCGTACCAGCTCCAGTCCCAGGCCAGGCCGGGCGACGTGCTCATCGCCGTGTCGTCCTCAGGCCGTTCGCGGAACATCGTGGACGCGCTGACCTGGGCCCGCGATCACGGACTGCACACCCTCGCGATCACCGGCTTCGACGGCGGCGCGGCCAGGACCGCGGCCGAGGTCGCCATCCACGTGGACTGCATGAATTACGGCATTGTCGAGGACCTGCACCAAGCGATCATGCACGCCCTGGCACAGTACGTCCGCCAGTCACGGCTGGACGCGGACACGATTTCGGAGACGGTTTTCTGACTATGCGGGTAGCGATCAACCTCCTGACCGAAGACCCGGCGAACCCGTCGGGCGCGCACTGGTTCTGGACCAGGGTCATTCCAGAGATGGCCGTGCGGCTCGACCCAGGCGAGGAACTGCGCCTGGTCGTGAGCCCGAAGTCACGGAAGATGCACGCGGACTACGGGGACAGCGTCTCGTACATCACCTACCCGTGGTCCAATGAGCGCCGGAAGCTGCGCACGCTCAGCGAGCACCTGTACTCGCCGGTGCGGCTGCCGCTGGGCGGGATCGACATCTTCAGCACGCTCATGGCGCCCGTGCTGAGCCCGTCGTGGTCCAATGTCGTGCACATCAAGACCATGCACGCGTTCACCCAGCCCGAGTCCGTCGCGCCGCTCACCCGCGCCTACCGGCTGTTCAGCTACCCGCGGACGGTCCAGGTGGCCGAGGCCATCATCATCAACTCGCGCAGCCTGCGCGACGAGATCGACAAGCACCTGGACGTCGATCCTGGCAAGCTCCGGATGATCCCCGAGGCGGTGGACCACGACCTGTTCAAGCCGGGCGACGCGGATGAGGCCAGGGCGCACGTCAAGTCCTACGGCGTGACCAAGCCGTTCGTGCTTTTCGTGTCGTCGCTGTGGCCTTACAAGAACTGCGACGGGCTGCTGCGCGCCTGGGCCAGCGCCCGCGCGGCACTCGGCGACAAGCAGCTGGTGGTCATCGGCGCCGGGCGGGACGAGAACTACTCGGCCTCGCTGGCCGCGCTGGCCCGGGAACTCGGCATCGCGGAGGACGTCATCTTCACCGGCGGCATCCCGCTCGCCGACACCGTGCCGTTCTACCGTGCCGCCGAGGTGTTCGTGTACCCGTCGTTCAACGAGACTTTCGGGCTGCCGATCCTCGAGGCGATGGCGTGCGGCTGCCCGGTCGTCACGTCCGACGTCACCGCCATGCCGGAGACCGCCGGCGGCGCGGCCATGCTGTCCGATCCGACCGACCCGGCGTCGATCGCCAAGGCCATCATCGAGGCAGCCGGGCCGGCCAGGGACCGGCTGATCGATCAGGGCCTGCGCCGTGCCGGGGAGTTCACCTGGGGCGCGACCGGCGCCAAGACCCTCGATGTCTACCGCGAAGTCGCCGAGCGCAAGCGCCACGGATCGAAATGAGAATTCTCGTCACTGGGGGCGCTGGCTTCATCGGGTCCCACACTTGCGACCGGCTGCTCGCCCTCGGCCATGAGGTGGTCGTCCTCGACGCGCTCACCCCGCCGGTGCACCGCGACGGCGTGCCCATGTACCTGAGCCCTGGCGCCGAGTTCTACAAGGGTGACGTGCGGAACCGCGACTTGCTGGCGAACCTGCTCCGGCGGGCCGACGCCGTCTACCACTTCGCCGCCTACCAGGACTACCTGCCCGACTTCGCGCGCTTCACCGACGTGAACGTGGTCTCCACCGCGCTGATCTACGAGATCATCGTCGCCGAGCGGCTGGACATGGCGCGCGTCGTCGTGGCCTCCTCGCAGTCGGCGATGGGCGAGGGCCTGTACCTGTGCCCGCGGGACGGTGAGCAGCTGCCCGGGATGCGCCCGGAGACGGCGCTCCGGGCCGGCCAGTGGGACATCCCCTGCCCGCGGTGCGGCGGCCCGCTCGAACTCCAGCGCACGCCGGAGCGGATCTCCAACCCGCAGAACGCCTACGGCATGTCCAAGCTGGGCGAGGAAATGGTCGCGATCAACCTCGGCCGCAGGTACGGCATCCCCAGCGTCGCGCTCAGGTACAGCATCGTGCAAGGGCCCAGGCAATCGGTGTACAACGCGTACTCGGGCGCGTGCCGCATCTTCTGCCTGAGCTACCTGCAGGGGATAGCGCCGGTGCTCTACGAGGACGGCGGCGCTATCCGGGACTACGTGAACATCAACGACGTCGTGGACGCCAACGTGCTCGTGCTTGACGATGAGCGTGCCGTCGGCCGGGTCTTCAACGTCGGCGGCGGGCAGCCCATCACCACCCGCGAATTCTCGGACGTCGTCATGCGGCAGTATGGTTCGGCGGAGCCCGGGGTCGTCACGGGCGAGTACCGCTTCGGCGACACGCGGCACATCTTCTCTGACACCAGCGCACTGCGGGAGCTGGGCTGGGAGCCGCGGCGCGGGTGCGCCGATTCGGTGGCCGCGTACGCGGAGTGGCTCAAGGGCATGGACGGGCTGGACGGGGTGCTGGCCGCCGCGAACGCTCAGATGCGCAGCCTGGGGGTTGTCCGGAAGGCCACCGGGTGAAGGCTTTCCTGCTCGCCGCCGGTGTCGGCAGCCGGCTGCGCCCGATCACCGACACCACGCCGAAGTGCTTGCTGCCGGTCGGCGGCCGGCCGCTGCTCGAGATCTGGCTGGACGCGTTCGAGCAGGCCGGCGTCGACGAGGTGCTGGTGAACCTGCACCACCTGCCGGACGTCGTGCGCTCGTACCTCGCGCGGCGAACGAGGCCGCCACGGGTGAGGACGACCTACGAACCCGAGTTGCTCGGCAGCGCCGGCACGCTCGCCGCAAACCGGGAGTGGGTGGCGGGTGAGGACTTCTTCCTCGCGTGTAACGCCGACAACCTCACCGATTTCGACCTCCGGTCGCTGATCAAGGTGCAACGGGAGCACGGCGCGATCGCCACGCTCGGGGTCTTCCGCTCGCCGAACCCGTCGGCCGGCGGGGTGGTCGAGGCGGACGCGGCCGGCACGGTCACCGGGTTCACCGAGAAGCCGGAAAACCCGGTGTCGGACCTCGTGAACGCCGGGCTGTACGCCTTCCGGCCGAGCCTGCTCGACGAGATCGGCCAGCCGCCGAAGGACATCGGCTACGACCTGCTCCCCGGGCTGGTGGGCCGGGCCCGGGTCGTGCTCGTCGACGGCTACTTCCGCGACATCGGCACCCCGGACGCCTACCGCCTGGCCTGCGAGGAGTGGCCACCGCGATGATCATTACCCAGACACCCCTGCGCATCGGGCTGCTCGGCGGCGGGACGGACTTGCCGAGCTACTACCTGGAGCACGGCGGCCGGGTCCTCAACTGCGCGATCGACAAGTACGTGTACGTGATCGTCAAGCAGCGATTCGACGACGAGATCTACATCAACTACTCGAAGAAGGAGATCGTCTCCCGGGTAGCGGACATCGAGCATGAACTCGTCCGCGAGGCGATGCGGATGACCGGCGTGTCCGGCGGCGTGGAGATCACCACGCTGGCCGACATCCCCTCCTCGGGGTCAGGCCTCGGATCCTCGTCATCGGTTACCGTCGGGCTGCTGCACGCCCTGTACGCCTACACCGGACGGCAGGTGTCGGCCGAGGAGCTCGCCGAGAGCGCCTGCGCGATCGAGATCGACCGCTGCGGGAAGCCGATCGGCAAGCAGGATCAGTACATCGCCGCGCTCGGCGGCATCAGGGACCTGCGTTTCGGACCTGGCGAGGCGGTCAGCTCCGAAGAGCTCGGGCTCAGCCCGGCCGAACGAGTGGCCCTGCAGCAGCAGATCATGCTGTTCTACACCGGCATCACCCGGCGGGCCGACACCATACTCGCCGAGCAGAACTCCAACGTGCCTGCCACCCTGCCGCAGCTCGACCTGCTCAGGGATCTCGCCGGGTTCGCGGTCGAGCGGCTGAAGAACGGCGACGTGGACGCCATCGGCCCGGCGCTGCGGGAGAGCTGGGAGGCCAAGCGGAAGCTAGCCGCGGGCGTGTCCAACGAGCAAGTGGACCGCGCGGTGATCCGGGCGCTCGACGCGGGCGCCTCAGGCGTGAAGCTGACCGGAGCGGGCGGCGGCGGCTTCCTTGTCGTCGTCTGCCCCATGGAGCGTCAGCGCGCCGTCCGGGAAAGCCTGGCCGACATGAGGGAATTGCCCATCCGGCTGGAGCGGTTCGGCTCCCGCGTAGTGCTCAACGTCGCCCGGGACATCTGGAGTTGACGCACATGAAGCTGCTCTGGCGTGGCGACTGGATCGAGACCCCCGGCTACGAGGTGCCGGCCGACGGAGTGCTGATCAGCGTCGCCGCGACCGTCCCGCTCGTCACCCTGAAGAACGCCTCAGGCCGCCAGCAGCGCCGGCCAGGGCGGAAGGTCGCGGTCTTCCTCTACACGGACGGCCCCCGGATCACGCTGCGCAAGGCCAGGACCAAGCGGGAGGAACCCAGGTTCACGGGAGACTTCCGGGTGACCCTGGTCCTCGGTGAGGCCATCGGTACGGGGCGCCGGGTGGTCGCGCTGGCGTGCCGCGTCCCGCCGTGCGCCGGGCAGTTCGCCGTCCATCGCGATCTCGTGCTCGATGTCCCCGGCTCGTTCACCGACGACGACCTGCGGACGGCCGCCGGCCGCCTGCTGGCCGAGTCCGACGTGCTCACGACGCACGGGCGGCAGGGTTTCCTGTACTCCGCCATGCGGCCGCCGGCCGAGCTCGCCGGCCTGCTCCGGCGGGCGGTGCCCGCGACCGGTGCCCCGTCGGGCGGCACGCCGGGACCCGCGGCCACCGAGCTGCTCCGTCCCCCGGCGGGCGAGGTAGCGGCGGCGGACACGGTGCTGCCGCTGACCGCGCTCCCGCCGGTCGTGACCGGAATGCCTGTCGCCGTCCTCGGGGGCGGGGACTACACCCGCTCGGAGATCATCCCCGCGCTGCGCCGCGCGCGCTTCCAGCTGTGCGCGGTGGCCAACCGGGAACCGCAGATCGCCGCGACGGTCGGCCGCGACTACGGGTTCGCGCTGGCCACCACGGATTCCGAGCGGGCCATCGCCGAGCTCCCCGCACCGGGACTTGTCGTGGTCGCGACGGCCCATGACTCCCACACGCAGCTGGCCTGCGCCGCGGTCAAGGCCGGGTACCGCGTTTTCCTCGAGAAACCGCCCACGGTGACGGCGGACGACGTGCGTCAGCTGGCCGCGACGATGCGGGCCAACCCGGGCGCGATCGAGATCGGATTCAACCGGCGCTACCACCCGCTCGTGCGCCGGGCACGCGCGCGGCTGGCGCGGGAATCCGGTCCGACGTCCATCTCCTGCGTGGTCAAGGAACTGACCTTCCAGCCCGATCACTGGTACTTCTGGCCCAACCAGGGCACCAGGATCACCGGGAACCTGTGCCACTGGATCGACCTCGCGGTCTGCCTGATCGACGGCAGCCCGATGCCTGCCAGCGTCACCCTGTCGCCACGAATGCCCGGCACCGAGCCAGGCAGCGACGAGGAGCGGGTCCTCACGGTCACCTTCGAAGACGGCTCCCTGCTGACCGTTCTCGGTACCACCCGCGGCGACGACATCCGCGGCGTCCAGGAGACGATGGACATCCGCCGGGGGCACGCCACCATCACCATCGACGATCTGTGGAAGTACCGCGTCCGGTCGGACGGGATCGAGCGCTACGGGCGCACGCTCTTCCGGGACAAGGCGCACACGGCCATGTATCGCGAGGGCCTGGGGCGGATCAAGAACGGACAGCCCTCGCTGTACCCGGTGCGCGACATGGTGGTCGTCTCCGCGATCCAGATCGCGGCAAGCGATCTCGCCAGGACCGATGAGCGGGCCGCGACCCTGCCCGACTGGATCTCCCTGGCCAGTGAGGATTCCGCATGACCAGGCACCGACGCCACTACGATCCGCCGGCATCGATACGGGACAGGATGACATCTCCTTGAGGGTTCTAGTATCAGCTTTTCAGTGCGCCCCCGGCCGGGGAAGCGAACCTGGGGCCGGATGGCGCTGGTCCACGGCGCTCGCCGACTACGGGCATGACGTCACGGTGCTCACTCTTCCCGAGTTCCGCGACCCGGTGCTGGCGGGCGGGCGGACGGACATCGACTTCCACTTCGTGGAGTTCGCGGGCAAGCCGATACCCATCCAGCCCATCGTCGGCTATGACGTATACCGCCGCTGGCAGCAGGCCGCCTACGACTACGCCGTGGCCCTAGGCGGGAAATTCGACCTGGTGCATCACGTGACGTGGGGATCGCTGCACCTGGGGAGCAGGCTCTACCAGCTCCCCGCGCCGCTGGTGTACGGGCCCATCGGCGGCGGGCAGACCGCCCCGAAAGAGCTCCGGGGCTACTTCGGCGGCGACTGGTGGAAGGAGGTACTGCGCAACGAGGCCACCGGCTCGCTCCTGAAGCTGAACCCGTGGACCCGCGACACACTCCGAAACGCGGCCGTCGTTCTTGTCACCAACACGGCGACCGAGTCCGCCTGCCGGCGCTTCGGCGCGCGTGACGTCAGGTACTTCCTGGACTCGGGCATTCCCCGGGAATGGGTGAGCCGCCCCCGCCAGCGTCCGGCGGGCGTTCCCGTCGTCTTCTGGGCAGGCAGGATGCTGACGCGCAAGGCGCCCGTTCTCGCGGTGCGCGCGTTCGCCGAATTGCGCAAGACGACTCCCGCCCGGCTCGTCATGGCTGGCGAAGGCTTCCTCAGCCAGCAGGTCCGGGACACCGCTGAGCGGCTCGGCATCGCCAAGGACGTCGATCTTCTCGGCCAGGTGCCGTGGGACGACATCGCCCTTCTTTACGACAGCGCTTCGCTGCTCCTGTTCACTTCACTCCGCGAATCCTTCGGTACCCAGATCCTCGAGGCGATGGGCCGGGGACTCCCGGTCGTCTGCCTCGACCTGCATGGCATAGCCGACGCCAAGGTGGGCCTGGCGGCGGAGAAGGTCCCGATACCGGCCATCCCGGATGAACTGCCGGCCCGCCTTGCGGACGCGATGCGCACCGTGCTGTCAGCCGGCCGCTGGGAAGCGCGCAGCGCCGGCGCGGTCGAATTCGCCTCCGAGCACACTTTCGAGGCGAAGGCGGCCGCCGTGACGCGGATTTACCAGGAGGTCGCCCGACGATGAGCCACTACGATCTGCCGGCATCGACACGGGACGGGATGACATCTCTTTGAGGGTTCTGGTATCAGCTTTTCAGTGCGCCCCTGGTCATGGCGGTGAAATCGGTAACGGCTGGTCGTGGTCCACGTCGCTGGCGGATTATGGGCACGAAGTGACGGTGCTGACCCACTCCGAGTTCAGGGAACGAGTCGCGGCGGGCGGCCGGTCAGACATCGACTTTCATTTCGTCGACCCTCCTCGGCCCGTTCCCATCCGGGTGGCCCACCTGGACGCGTACGACATGTACCGCCGCTGGCAGAACGCGGCGTATGAGTACGCCGCGGCGCTCGGGCGCGACTGGGACGTCATCCACCACACCGGCTGGGGGTCGCTGCACCTGGGCAGCAGGTTGTGGCGGCTGCCCGCCCCGCTCGTCTACGGCCCGATCGGCGGCGGCCAGACGGCACCCAGCGCGTACCGGGGCTATTTCGGGCGCGAGTGGCCGATCGAGCTCGCGCGCAACGTCGCCACCGGGCCACTGCTCCAGCTGAACGGGCTGACCAAGTCGACGCTGAGGAACTCGTCCGTCGTTCTGGTGACTAACTCGGCGACGGAGAAGGCGTGCCGTGATCTCGGCGCCAGGGACATCCGCTATTTCCTGGCCGACGGGGTGCCGCAGGACTGGATCGGCACCGCCCGGCAGCGGCCGGCCGGCGTGCCCGCGGTGCTCTGGGTAGGCAGGATGCTGTCGCGCAAGGCCCCGGAGCTGGCAGTCGAGGCGTTCGCCGAGCTGCGAAAGACGATGCAGGCCCGTCTCCTCATGGCGGGTGACGGGCCATTCCAGCCGCGGGTGGAAGCGGCCGTGGAACGGCTCGGGCTCACCGGTGATGTGGAGCTGCTCGGCCGCGTTCCGTGGCCGAAGCTCGCCGAACTCTACGAGACGTCCTCGCTTTTCCTCTTCTGCTCGCTCCGCGACTCATCCAGCGCCCAGTTCCTCGAGGCGCTCGGCAAGGGCCTGCCCGCGGTCGCGCTCGACCTGCACGGCATAGGCGACGTCAAGGTGGGGGCTGCCGCCGAGAAGGTGGCGCTGCCCAGCCGCCCGGAACAGCTCCCCGCTGACCTGGCGGACGCCATGCGCACCGTGCTGACCGGGGACGACTGGGCGGCGCGCAGCTCGGCCGCCGTCGAGTGGGCGTCCGAGCACACGTTCGCGCGGAAAGCCGCGGCAGCGACGCGGATCTACCAGGAGGTATCCCGGCGGTGACCACTGTTCCCTTCGTCGGCGTCCGCCTCCGCTCGGCCCGGCTCGCCCGGACGCGGACCGCCGAGGCCGCTGACCGGCGCCTGGTTCGCAGGATCGGGACGATCTGGGGCCTGCTGGTCCTCAACGTGCTGTCCTGGGCGCCAGGCATGTCGATCCTGCCGATCCCGTCATCGGTTGGCAAGATCATCACCCAGGGGGCCCTGACCCTCGCGCTGCTGCTCGCGCTCGTCGTCAACCCGAGACTCAAGATCCGCCCGAACATCTTCCTCCTGCTGGTGACGCTCCTGGCGCTCGAGACCGTGCTGACGGTGTTCGGCACCCAGTATCCGCGGGGCACCGGATACCGGACGTTCCGGTACCTCGAGTTCGTCGCGGTGCTGTGGCTGCTGTCCCCGTACTGGAACCGCGCCGACATGCTGATCGTGCGGTGCCACCTGAAGAGCATGCTGTGGGTGCTCAGCTCGGTGGCCGTCGGCTATGTCGTCGCGCACGGCCACGCGATGCAAGGCGGCAGGCTCGGCGGCGCTATCTGGCCCATCGACGCCACCCAGGTGGCGCACTACGCCGCGGTCACGATCGGCATGGTCGTCATCTACTGGTTCTGCGGGCAGATGCGGGGCAGAACGACGTTGATCATCGTCCTCCTCTCGCTAGCTATCCTGCTGCTCAGCCACACGAGAACGGCGCTCGTCGGCATGATCGTCGGGCTTCTGGTAGCCGGCCTGAGCTTGATCGCGGCCACACCGCGGGTACGCAAGCTGTTCGGGGCCATCGCGGCGATCGCGGCGATCGCGTTCGCGACGGCCTCGTCGACGATCATTTCCTGGATGGCCCGCGGTCAGGGGTCCACGCAGCTTGGCAACCTCAGCGGGCGGACCGGCTTCTGGGGACCGCTGCTCGCTTACCCGCGCACCACATTCGAGGAGATCTTCGGGTTCGGGATTTCGAATGGCTCGTTCGACGGCCTCCCCGTCGACAGCAACTGGATGCTCTCCTACCAGGATCAGGGCCTGTTCGGGGTCGTCATGTGCGCGGTCATTCTCGTCTACCTGCTGATCGCCGCGTGCTTCCAGTCCCGCGGCATGCGGCGAGCCCTCGCGTTGTTCTTCGTGGTCTACTGCCTCGTGGCGTCTTTCACCGAGGACGGCATCACCAACCCGTCGACGTACATGCTCGACGTCACCGTGGCGGCCTCACTCCTGCTCCCCACCTTCAGGACCCAGCGCCAGCCGAGCTGACCGCGCCTCATCAGGCGCGGCGCCCTCGCGGCCCGGTACGGCAAAGACCCTGTGTGACTGGTGGTTCCTTGGTCGCGCCCGACACTCAACTACGTATCGCCTTCGCTTCTGACCCAAATAAGGTGACAGTAACGTGCGGTGGATGTGACACAAGAGAAGTCATATTCCAAGTCCAAGATCATTAACCGAAAATGTCCGTAGTTAAGGCCCCTATACGGTACCAAACTACGGACATTTGTTCTAAACGATCTCGCGTAGGGGACTGGCGTGGGACCCGGGCGTCGTTCGCGAAAGGACCGGAAGTGGTACGAAGACGAAGAGTGATGCGAAGTCGCCGGGTGGCACCCGCTCTGCTAGGCGGTGACGAAACCCAGGCTTTCGTCCTTTTCGTCGGCGCCGAGCAGGACCGCCGAGTCCAGCCTCGCGCCCGCGAAGCGGATCATCTCTCCCACGGCCTGGACCCTCGTCACCGACGACTCGCCCGCGGTGACCACGGCTACCGCGTCGTCTGCCCAGGTCTTGAGGTGGGCCCCGCCCGTGGCGGGGTTGACCGTCGCGAGCGTGATGAACAGGTCGGCCGCTGCGTGCACGCCCTGGACACCGTTCATCGGCGTGCCGAGTGATGGCGCGTGCAACGGCCCGACCGGAGCGAGGTCACCGGGCTCAGGAGTCACGAGCACGACGCGGACTCCGCCGATGTCCACCGGCCGGATGCCGGGCTCCTTCGAGCCGAAGAGCCCGCCGAGCGCGCCGCCGGCCAGGTCAGCCACAACGGCGCGCTTGCCCTCATGAGCAGCCGTGACGGCCGCCTGCCTGATCGCCTCGGCGGCGAACGTCTTGTCGTCGACTGCGACGACGACAAGGCTCCCCGCGCCATCGGAACCGCCCGGCACGGCGCCGAGCAAGTGCGCGGCGACCCGCTTCAGGTCGGCCTCCCGTCCCCTGTTGCGCGAACGCTTGCGGCCGCCCGATGCCACGCTAACGCGGACCGGGGCACCGAGCGCGGCGGCCACGTCGTCACGGCGCCGCAGCCGGTCGGAGACGATGGCGCCGATGGCGACGATCAGCAGGCCGAGCACCAGACCGCCGAAGATCGACGCACCGCCGTACTCGAGCGCGAACTTCTTCTTGCTGTGCCCCTCGGCCGGGATGCCCGTGTCGATGACACTGCTGCCCGCGATCAGCCCGGCGGTCGTCGACCGCTGGCCGGCCTCGGTGCTGGCGACGGTCTGCTGCAGCGAGGTCAGCAGGTTCTGCGCGCTGGTCAGCTGGTTTTGCAGCCTCGTCAGCCTGCTGTCCCCGGGCAGTGCGCCGTCCGCCTTCAGCTTCTTGATCTGGTTGTTGATCGAGTTGATCGTCTGCTGCGTCTGCGTCACCTGCTGGACTTGCCCGGCGGTGTTGGCGGACTCTTTCTCGAGCTCGGTCTGGGCGCGGTACTGGAGGAAGGTGTTCGCCAGCGTGTTCGCCTCGTTGTACGCCGCGGTCGCGGTCGCCGCGGTGGCGGTGAACGTCAGCAGGTTGTTGCTCGTGGTGCTGACGGCGACGGTGTAGGTCTTCTGGAAGGTCGGCACCGATTCGTGTATGTCCAGCTTGTTCATGGTCAGCTGGGCCACCGTCGAGTCATCGGCCAGGATCGCGTCGGTCTGGATGGCGGTGTTCGGGTCCAGGCTGGGGTCGAGAGCAAGCAGGACGGCCGTGGTGTCGCTGTAGGTCGGGTGGTAGCTGTTGTACAGGCCGCCGGCCAGCAGGATGCCGAGGACGGTGGTGAGGCACCAGATCTTCTTGTTGCGCTTCATCGCGGCGCCAATGTAGCCGAGGCTGACGACGCCTGCCTGGTCGTCGGCCGGTGGCACGTTCTGGACCACCGGGTAGCTCTCGTAAGCCCACAGCCCGTCCTGCGGGCGTGCGTCGATCTCTGCCGGCGGCTCAGGCGGGCGCAGCACCGACAGCTCTGAGGTCGTCCGCACCGGGTGCTGAGCCGCCGGCTTACCCGGAACCTCGACGGTCACCGCCGGCTCCGGGACCTCGGCCTCGGCGTCAGGGCCCGCCTTGGCGGGTGCCTCAGGCTCCGGTACGGCTTGCTCGGTGACGGCCTCGGCTGGTTCCCCGGCCGGGCGCGGGGTGAACCTCGGCTCCTCCAGGGCTGGCCACCGGGAAAGCCTCGGCTGCGCGGGCGCCGACCATGTGGCGGGCGCCGGTTCCTCCTGGGCTGCCGGCTGCACGTGGAACTCTGGCTCCTCGGGAGCCGGCTGGGCGTAAGACCGCGGCTCCCCACTAGCAGGCCGCGCGTAGGAACCCGGCTCCTCGGGAGCCGGCTGGGCGTAAGACCGCGGCTCCTCACTAGCAGGCCGCGCATAGGAACCCGGCTCCTCGCGAACTGGGCGCACGTAAGACCTCGGCTCCTCCCGCGGCCGCGCGTAAGACTCCGGTTCCGCCGGAGCCGACCATGCGGGAAACCTGGTCTCCTCCGCGGCCTGACTCGCGGAGTACCTTGGCTCCGCGGGGAGGAAGTAGCGAGGTTCCTCGTCGACCTTGGGCTCCGCGGAGATCTCGGGCTTAGCGTACGACGCGGGCCTGCTGAAGACGTCAGACAACTCAGACCTGGAACGGTAATCGCGCCTGGTGAAAAAGTCCGAGAACTCAGACCTTGAAGGGTATGCGGGCTCCTCGGAAGCCGCTGGCTCGGCGGGGGGCTCCGAGTCGGCCGGGGGCTCCGGCTCGGGCTCCGCTTCCGGCATGGCGGTATCCGCCGGCTCGGCTGGAGGTTCAGGCTCGGTGGAGTACGCCGGCCCGCCGAAGAAGGACGGCCTGGCGAAGACGTCAGAGAACTCAGCCCTGGCGCGGTACTCAGGCTCGGCGGGAACCTCGGGCTCGACCGTAACCGTGGGCCCGGAGTAACGCTCGAACGAGGAGAAGGGCTCGCGCACAGCGAGGGGTTCCGGCTCGGGCTCGGCGATGTCCTCTGGCTCCGCGGTTGCCAGCTCGGCAGCGGCCTCCGGCTCCGCCGCGTCCACCTGCTCGACCTCGGCCTCAGGCTCCGGCTCGGCGTAACCGCCCAGCCAGTCGGCAGCCTCCGGCTCGGCCACATCCAAGGGCTCGGCAAGGGGCTCTGGCTCGTCGGTGTCCTCTGCCTCGGCGGCGTCCGCTGGCTCGGCGAGGCGTTTTAGCTCCGCGGTATCCACGAGTGCCGCAGCATCCGCCGGCTCGGCGCTGACCTCTGGCTCGGCGGTGTCGTCCTCCTCGGCGGCGTCCTCCGGCTCGGACGAGAGCTCGGACTCCGCGGAGTAGCCGGACTTGGCTGGGACGCCGGTCAAGCTCAGCGCGAAGTCGCCCACCGCGGGGAATTCACCCGTCGGGTCCTTGAACCGGACCGACCCCGCGGAGAAGCTGGACGCCTCCTCGAATTCGGAGTCATCAGAGAACTCATCGTCCGCCGCGAACCCAGATCCCGCGGTGAAACCCGTCCGGGTCTCGTCGTTCACCGTCGCTCCTCCCTCGTCGTGGCCACGACACCATTGCCTCGTCCGGCGAGCGTCGTGCTGTTAATCCGCGTCGGCAGCGCACGCGGTTGCCTGCCCAGACCGGGAGCGAACCCGGTCGTCACGTCGTCTGGTTCCGGGTTCGCGACCATGATGCCCACGACATTGCCGCCGGCGTCGGCCGCGGACGCGGCGACGCGCGCGAGCTGCTCGGCGGTCGCCAGCCGCGGCGAAACAGCGAGCACGGTCGGGTGGGCGCGCACCGCCTCGGACACCCCTAGCGCCCCGTCGTCCACGGCCGTCACGATCACCGTGAGCACCGCCTTGGGCAGCGGCCCCTTGAGGTCGTCGTCGGTCGCGGCGAAAACGCGCAAGGCGTTCGCCTGGGTCGCCGATGCTGGCGACCAGGCGGCCGCCGCCGCGCGCAGCGTGCTCATCGCTTCCCCCGGCGCCTGCGCGCACACGACGAGCGCCGTCGGGATGCCGAGCGACGACGCGAAAACGGCCATCTGCGGACCGATCGCGAGCGCCGCCGGGTCGTTGGCCAGCGACACCAGGGCGACCGTCGCGCCGCGGTCACCGGAACCATTCCCCTGTCCGGCGCCAGAACTTGCCGCCCGCAGCCGCGCCAGCGTGGTGCGCAACGTCCACGCCTGCACCGCCTCCGGCTGGTACTCGGCGAGGAGCCGCAGCCAGGCACGGGCGTCACCGGGCCGGTCCACGTCCACCGCCGCGAGCACAGGGACCCCGATGGAGTTCGCTACCTCGTCCCGCGTGCGCAGCCGCCGGTCGCCGCGGTCCTTCCTGAGCGCCACGATGAACCCGATGAGCGCGCCGGCCACGAGGCCGACAGGTCCGTAGATGATGAACTGCTTCAGCGCGCCGCCGCTGGTGGCCGTGGTGGCGGATACGAAGACCCGCCCGGGCACCGGCCCGACCGGGCTGTTACTAGACCCGATGAAGGAAAGGAAAGAGGCCGCCACGGCGTTCGCGTCGGCCTCCGCCTCCGTAGCTGTCTTGTCCGTCGCGTTGATCGATATCACGTTGCCGGTCGAGTCGGTGGCGGTGATCTGGGTGCGCAGCTGGGTCAGCGTCGTCCCGCGGCCGATGGACGGCAGCGCCGCGCTCAGCACGGGTGCGCTGTCGGCGATGAGCGTGTCCGTCGCGATGTTCGGCTTGGGATCCGGCAAGATGACAAGCGCCGAGCTCGTCTGCTTCGGCGGGTTGAGGAAGGCATAGCCGACTCCGGCGAGGAGACCCAGGAGCACGAAACCGCCGATGATGCCCTTGTACCGCTGCACCGTTCGCAGCGATCGGCGCAAGTTCGGTTGCTGCTGAGTCATCGAGCCTCCGATTCGGCGAACTTCAGACGTGTCACCAAGCGGCCGCCTGGCAGTGAGCGCCCCTGCCCGAGCAGCATGAACGCGGGCACGCGGTGGCCAAGACCCGCGGAGTACCAGCCCAGGACCGGCTCGGTCTCGCCCCTGTGCAGGCTCCACTCGAGCCCGGCGGGCAGCGATAGCTCCGCCGCACCGGGCGTCTCCGCGCCCGGCCAGGCCAGCGAGGCCACCGGGCCGGTGAGCGATGCCGTGACCTCGGGCCCGAGGTGGAACGCGACCCGCACGTCGCACGCCCCGCCGGTGATCTCGTCGGTGATCTCCACGACGCGCTCGGCGCGGTCAAGCCGCACGGAGCGCCGGTGCACAGCGGGCAGGTAGCCGTCGTGCTCAGCGGTCCACGACACGACAGCGCCATCGTCAAGGACCGAGACCTCACGCCCCGTCGCGTGCCGCAGCCACAGGAAGGCGCCGCCGCGGACCGACTGCCACCTGCCGCCGACCTCCACGGTGTTGTGCCCGATCGTCGACTGGAAATACGACCGCCACGCGGGCTCGCCGTGGTAGCAGTACGTCCCCGGGTCGGCGAGCACGTCCACGCCGGCGCAGCGGACCTCCGCCGACAACGCGTCGGCGTGCGCGTGCGCGGCGATGCTCAGGAACCCGTGCGGCCCGCCATCGCAGCGGATCCATAGCTCTGGCCAGTCACCCGGGTCCGTTCTGAGGATGCTGAGGCCAGCATCAGCGAACCGGTCGGGGCGCGCCGACGGCCGGCCAGCGACCTCCCGCGCCGCCGGGGATTCACCGAGCAGCGCGCCGGCGAAGACGCTGCCCGCGTCCGGCGGCACGGACGGCCACCACGGCAGCCGCCCGAAGATCCCGTCGCCAAGCGCGAGCAGCGCCGGCCAGCGGTTGTGCGCGGGCGCGTCGAGCAGCACGACGCGGCCCTCGTCGGAGTCGCCCTGGCGGGGCGGGCGACCTGAGACGTCGACGAGCGCCGCCATCGCGTCCGCCATCGCACACAGCAGGCCCCAGGTGTCCGCCGAAACCGGCGCACCCGCGGCGGACGCCTCGACCGCCGCGAACGCCCCGAGCTCGAAGACGAACCCGTGGTAGTCCGACGCGAGCTCGCGGTTGATCCCCGACGGAAAGGTGTTAGCGGAAAGCGAGCGAGACAGCAGCGCGGCGGCGTCCCGCCGCCACCGCTCGCTCTCAGGGAACCACGGGAAGGCGCAGCTCGCCGCGAGCTGTCCGGCCGCCTCCGCGATCACGTGGTTGTTCGCCGACGACCCGCGGCTCTCGAACGCGGCCAGGTACTCCTGATGCCAGCGGATCTGTCGCACCGTCGTGTCCGAGCGCTCGAACAGGGCGACGACCCCTGGCCAGCTGTCCAGCAGCCGCCTGATCCAGGCGAGGTTGATCAGCCGGACGCCGAGCTCGATGCCGCTCGTCCAGTTCACCCCGGACAGGAACGGGTTCTCCCGCAGCCACGAGCGAAGCTGGTCCGCGACCCGCTGGGCGTACGCCTCCTCGCCGGTCAGGAACCAGGCGGCCGCGAGCAGCGTCAGGTGCTGGAGCCGGTTTATCTCCCAGACCTGCTTGACGTTGCCGACGGCCGCCTCGTCGCGCTGGTTCAGCGAGAACGCGTACGTGTCCGGCGACGATCGGCGCCCCGTGACCGGATCCCAGAACCAGTCCGGCTGAACCAGGTCGGTCCGCACCGCGCCGAGCATCTCCCACTCGCCCTTGAGCAGCCGGTCCGCGTCCGCGACGATCGCGGCCCGGGCGGCCGCGGGCACCCGGGCAGCGGCCTCGGGCGGCAAGACCGACGTGAACGGCCGGACCGGCAGCGCCTCGGCCGCGGTGAGCGGCGGCAGCGCGCCGACCGCGGCCGGCAGCACCTGACGGGACCGCCACGCGCGGCGGAGCGCCTGCTCGCGGGCACGCCAGGCGACCTCGGCAGGTGACATCCTGCCGAGACGCCGCGCGTACCAGCCGAGCCTGGACACGCCGGCTCCGGTCACACCCGCTCCGGCCGGCCGCTGAGCAGGCTCTCGCCCACCGCGATCGTTGCCCGCGTCGTGGCCAGCAGGGAGTCCGCAGAAATCGGCATCGGGCCGCCGGTGCGCACCGCCTCGACGAACGCCTCCATCTCCGACCGCTGGCCCTTGTCCTGACCGCCGCGCGCCTTCGTGGTGGACTTGCCGCGCCCGCCCCAGACCGACACGCTGCGGAAGTTGTCCAGCCGGGCGCTGCGCCCGCCGCCGGTCGCGTCCATCGTCTCCTTCGGGAACCGGACGTTGCCGCCGGTGAGGTACGCGATCGTGCCGGACGCCCCGTTCGCGAACCGGAACGTGGCCTGCACGTCGCCCTTCTCCGGCCCGCGCACCGCGTAGGCCTCCTCGACCACGCTGTCGGCCCACCAGCTCAGCGTGTCGATGAAGTGGCCGCCCTCGCCGGTGAACCGGGAGCCTTCGGCCTCCTCGTTGAGGTACCAGCTGTCCTTCGCGAGCGGGCCCGCGTTGACCAGGTAGCGGGTGGAGGCGGTGGCCGCGGCCGCGCCGAAGCCCTTGCGCATCGCGCCGAGCAGCGGGGCGAACCGCCGGTTGAACCCGACTGTCAGCCGGTCGTTGCCCGTCCTCGTGATCGCCTCGGCGATCTGGTCGGTCTCCTCCCGGGTGAGCGCGAGCGGCTTCTCGACGAAGACGGCCTTGCCGGTCTCCAGCGCGCGGCAGACGAGCTTGGCGTGCGTCGCGTGCCTGGTCACGATGAAGATCGCGTCGAGCGACTCGTCCTCGAACACCGAGTCGGCGTCGGTGGACGCCGTGGTGAAGCCGAACTTCTTCTGCGCGTTGACCGCCGACAGCGACTTGGTGGTGGCGACGTGCGCCAGGTTCGCCGCCGGCAGCTTGGCGAGGTGCGGCAGCAGCATGGAGCTCGCGTAGTTGCCCGCTCCGACGAAGCCGATCGCTACCTGCCGCTTGCTCTTTTCATCAGTCCGAACGGATGGTGTCTTCGCCCCTGGCAGCACCGTCTTCGTCGCGGGGGGCGGCGCGTCCGCGGCGGGCGCCGGGTACTCGAGCAGCACGCCGATCGCCTTGAGCGCGCCGGTCTTCATGTCGTCGTAGACCTTGGCCGCCTCGTCGAACGGGAAGACGCCGTCGATCAGCGTCGCCACCTCGAGCTCGTTGCGCGACACCAGGTCGAGGAACGACTCGAGGTTCCGCTTCTCTGTCCACCGCACGTACCCGGCCGGGTAGTCGATGCCGTCGAGCTCATAGCGGGTGTCGTACCTGCCGGGCCCGTAGGACCGGGAGAACCGGACGTCGAGTTCCTTCTCGTAGTAGGCGTTCCACGGCAGGTCGAGCTTCATCTTGCCGATGTCGACGATCCTGGCGCGGTCCCTGGCCAGCTTCACGGCCGCCTCGACCGGGCCGTTGCTGTTCCCGCCCGCGGAGAGGAACACGTGGTCCGCGCCCCGGCCGCTGGTGATCCTGCTGAGCTCGGCGAGCACGCTGTCCAGGTCGTCGGGCGACCCAGCGGCCACGGCGCCGGCTTTCTCCGCGAGACGGCAGCGGTCGGGGACCGGGTCGATGCCGATCGCCTGCACGCCGGCCGCCACGAGCAGCCGGACCACGAGCTGGCCGATGAGCCCGAGACCGATGACGGCCGCCGTCTCGCCCAGCTGGACCTCGGCGCGGCGCACCCCGTGCATGGAGATGGACGCGACGGTCGCGAACGCGGCGTGCTCGGGCGCCACTCCGTCCGGGACCTTGGCGCAGAGGTTCACCGGCACCCAGTTGTACTCGGCGTGCAGCGCCTGCTCGTTGCCCGCGCAGGCGACGAGCTGGCCAACCTTGAATTCCTCGGCGCCCTTGCCGACCTCGGTGACCACGCCGCACAGCGAGTAGCCGAGCGGGGTGTAGGAGTCGAGCTTGTTCATCACCTTCTTGTAGGTGGTGACGAGCCCCTGCTGCTGCACCTGGTCGAGGACCTTCTTCACCTGGTCCGGCCGCGCCCGCGCCATGCCGACCATCGACATGCTCGCCTCGGTGACCTTCATCATCTCGGTGCCGGTCGAGATCAGCGAGTACAGCGACCGGACGAGCACGCCGCCGGGCCGGCACACCGGCGCCGGCACGTCGAGGACGGCCAGCTCACCGGACTTGTAGTTCTGGGCTATCTGTTTCATCGGGTCCTTCGCCAGTGCCCGGTCCTCGTGACCGGGTCGCTCGGTGGTGGTCCGCGTGGTCAGTTCTCCGCGGTCAGGCGCTGGTAGACCCCCAGGTAGGCGCGCTCCTGGTGGCTCCAGGCCAGCTCGTCCTCGACCCTCGCCCGGCCGAGCTTGCCCAGCTGGAGGCGCGCGGCCTCGTCGTCAAGCAGCCCGACGAGTGCCTTGGCGTACTCGCGGACATCATTGGGCGTGGCGTACACCGCGGCGTCCTGCGCCGAGACCCGGGTCTCATGAAGATCGAACGCGACAACCGGCAATTCGAACGCCATGTACTCCATCGTCTTGTTCATCGTAGAGACGTCGTTAAGCGGATTCTTGGGATCCGGCGAAAGACCGGCGTCGGCCGTGGACAAGATCTTGGTCACCAGCTCGTCGGGCGCTCGCCCGGTGAACTCGACGTGGTCCTGGAGGTCCAGCTCGTCACGCAGCGCCACCAGCTCGTCATAGCAGTCGCCGGAGCCGATCAGCGTGAACGCGATGTCGTCGCGACCGAACTCGCGCACGATCACATCCGCGGCGCGCACCACGATGTCCACCCCGTCCTGCGGGCCCATGACGCCGATGTACGCCGCCAGGTACCTGCGCCCCCGCTTGAGCTCCTCGTGCGCCGGGCCGCGCTTCAACCGCTCCGGGTCAGGACCGGTACGGACTACCGTCACGTCGTCAGGCGACTTGCCGCCGCGCCTGATGGCGATCTGGCGGTAGGACTCGTTCGTCGAGATCACGTGCCGCGCGGTCCGGAACGTCCGGCGCTCGAGCCACAGCAGCCCCTTGTAGGGCAGCGCCGGCGGGTTCTCGAAGCGGGACAGGAACAGCTCCGGGCACAGGTCGTGGTGGTCGAACACGAACCTGGTCCGCTCCACGCGGAAGGCTAGCGCGATCGGCCAGAAGATGTCCGGCGGGTTGCACGCCTGGATCACCGCGAACCGGCCCTTGCGGCGCGCCTTGAGCGCGTGCCAGGCCGTGGCCAGGAACGAGTACGCGTACTCGGCCACGAAGCTCAGCTTGCTCCCGCCGGGCGCGTACGGCCGGTACTTGTAGATCTCCACGCCGTCAATGACCTCGTAGCCCGGGTCACCCTTGCCCTTCGGGCAGACGACAGCCACCCGGTAGCCCGCCGACACCAGGGCCTGGCACTCCAGCCACACCCGCCGGTCGAAGGGCACCGGAAGGTTCTGCACGATAATCAAGATCCGGCGCTGCACGCCTATGGGAGCACGGCGCGCCGGCCGGTGATACGGGAGCTTTATGACTTTTCCGTGACTTCCGCGGCACTGGCAGGTACCGGGAGCCGGGCGCTGAACAGGAAGACCTGATACCCGTGTGATGTGCATTACCAGGGCTTTCGCGTATCAAGCCGCTGCGGTGAGCGATCTGCTTGGGCATGACGAGCGTGGTGATCGCCAGCATGTTGCGCGAGGAAGGCACCACGGGTGTGCAGACCCACGTGCAGCAGTTGCGCGCCAGCCTCGCGGGCACCGGCACCGGCGTAGTCTTTCTCACGCCCTTCTCGTGGGCCAGGCCGCTCACCTATCCCGTCTTCGGCCCGCGGGCCGTGTTCGGGCGCCTGAGCGGCGACGCCAGCGTGTGGTGGTACCGGCACTGGCACGAGGTGTTCCTGCGCAAGGCGCTGCGCCGTGAGCTCGGCAGGCTCGGTGACTGCGTCGTCTACGCGCAGGGACCGCCCGAGGCGCGAGCCGCGCTGCGCGCGCGCCGCGGCCCGCACCAGCGGGTCGTCATGGCGGTGCACTTCAAGACCTCGCAGGCAGACGAGTGGGTGGACACGCGGACGTCCCCCATCAAGGACGGCGGGTGGGTGTACCGGGGTATCCGGCGAACCGAGCGCGAGACGATCACGCGGCTGGACGGCATCCTCTACGTGGCCGCCTGGGCGAGGGACGCGCTCCAGTCCTGGCTACCCGAGACCGCCACCGTCTCGTCCGCGGTCATCGGGAACTTCACGGCGCCGCTTGACCCGGAGCCGGCCCCCGGGCCGATCGCCGACCTGGTAAGCACCGGAGGCCTGGACTCGGTCAAGAACCACACGTTCCTCCTCGATGTGCTCGCCGAAGCCGGCCGGCTCGGCCGGAAGGTCACGCTCGATGTCTACGGCGAGGGCGTGCTCCGCGCCGAGCTCGAGGAGAAGACCCGTGCCCTCGGGCTCGCGGACCAGGTGCGCTGGCGGGGCTTCCGCCGCGACGTGCGTCAGTTCCTGCCTGGTTACAAGGTCTACGTGCACCCTGCCTACTCCGAGGTGTCGCCGCTCGCCATCATCGAGGCGATGGCCGCGGGCCTGCCGGTCGTCGCTGGCCGCGTCGGCGGCATCACGGAAGCCTACGATGACGGCGTGGAGGGCCGGTTCTGGCCGCTGGACGACCCGGCCAGTGCGGCCGGCGTCCTCCTCGACCTGCTCGATTCCGAGCCAGCGCGCCGGGCTGCCGCGGAAGCCGCCCGGAAGCGCTTTTACCGCGACTTCGACTCGGCCGTGGTCGTCCCCCGGTTGCTCGGCTTCCTCCAGGGAACGGCGCCGGGCACCGGCGGGTAACCGTCGTCCGCGCGGCTAGCCGGGCTTCCGGGCGATCATCAGGTAGCTGCCGTATAGGGCCATCGGGAGCTTCTCGCCGACCAGGCCGGACACCTTGCCGCTGCCGGTCACGGTCTCGACCGTGAGACCCTTCCACGCGAGGAACTGCCGCAGGGCGACCGGGCAGTGGACGCTGACGTGCGCGCCGCCGAGCACGGTGCCGCCAGATCGGCGGCGGAGCAGCAGGTAGTGCGGGTTAGGCGTCGTGAGCAGGATCCGGCCGCCAGGGGCGAGCAGCCGGACCGACTGGTTGATAAACGCCTCCAGCACTTCGAGCGGCACGTGCTCGACGATCTCTCCCATCAGGAGCGCGTCGTACGGGCCGCTATCGGCCGGCATGTCCTCGAGGAGCCCCTGATAGACCCGGCGGTACAGGCCGGCGGGGATGCGCTCGATGCGCTCGGGGACCAGTTCCACGCCGTCCAGGCTGGCCCCTGGCGCGCTGTCGGCGAAGGCCTGTCCGCCCCGCCCGGTATTGCACCCGACGTCGAGGACCTGCCCGGCGAACCCGGCGCCCAGGTGCCTGGCGAACTGACGGTACCGGCGCTCGGTGAACAGGTCCGTCTCGGAGAACGACTGCTCTCTGTTTAGCTGCTCGAGTTCATACGTCATTTCTTGGCCTGCCTTCAGGCGGTTAGTTGAATTTGCTGCCAGCGTCCTGGTGGTATGGCGCGGCGCGCCACTGGGCGGGGGATACCACGTTCCCCTGGGCGCCCGCCGCGAACTGCCATCCGCCGCTTCCCGACCACCGGTACGTGTTGTCCGACCAGACGTTGCCCAGGCCGCCTGTCGCCTCGGCGATGTACGTCTGGTAGGCGTCGAAGAACTCCATGAGCTTGGGAACGCCCGCGTTGAACGCCGCCGCCATCATGTATCCGCACAGGTTCGCCGCGACCTCGCACCCGGTAACGGTGGCGGCGTCGAGCGAGAACGCGTTGCCGGTGACGGTGACGTTGCGGGAGCCCCAGACGCAGTTGTCCCAGTACATGGCCTTCGGGCTGCCCGTCGCCACGCCGGGTTTGCCGCCGAAGTAATCGGCGGGCCCGCAGCCACCGTAGGCGGACAGGAGCAGCGTCGCGCCGGTCGCGTCCCCTGGCGAGTCGCTGAGGGTGAACGAGTGCGCGCTCGAGACGCTCGTCACCGTGCCGAGGAAGGTACCCGAGTTCTGGTTGTACACGGCCATTCCCACTGACGGCTTCTGGAGCGCGCTGGCCGAGCCGTTGTCCTGGCTGCTGCCATAGCCGGCGCAGATGGTCATGGTCCCGCCCGAGGTGTTCACCGACGACCCCGAGATGCTCGCGTCGCCGTTGGTGACCAGGACCTTGCCCTGCTTGTAGTACAGCGAGCTGTTGTTCTGGTCGAGCGGCCCGAGCGGGACGCCGCACGCCGAGTCGTCGTCGAGGTTGTCCGGGTACCGGTTCGTGTCGGTGTAGACCTTGATCCCGCCGAAGTTGTTCGTCAGGTCGTTGTTCCCGATGAGGATGGAACCGGCGTACCGGGACTTGAGGTTGGGGTTGCCGCCCGAGTTGGACGTGTCGATGGCCGCGTACGGGTTGCCGCCGCCAGCGCCGGTGATCGCCCCGTAACCGTCCGAGCAGGGGACGTTGCCGTAGCAGTCCTTGCCGTGCAGGCCGGCCGGCCAGGGGCCGTCGGACGCCCACCCGTTGCCTGTGAGCGTGTTGTCGGTGATGCGGGCGTTGTAGCTCGCTTCGAACATGATCCCTTGCGCCCAGTTCGACGCGATGTAGTTGTCGCTGATCAGCGCCCCGGCATTGTCGAAGTCGAACCACGCGCCGGCGTTGTAGTTGTCGTGCACGTAGTTGCCGGTGAAGTCGGCGTTCAGCGAGTAGAAGATCTTGCCGCCGCCGGAGCAGCCGCACCCGAACGGGCTGCCCCCGGGTCCGCTGTCATCCGGGTATGTGCCGAGACCGTTCCAGCTGATCTCGTTGTGGCTGATGTTGAGATCCACCGCGTTCAGGACGTTGAACGCGCCCTGCGCGTTGTGCGTCAGGCAGTCGTACTCGATCGTCGTGTAGCTGCCCGCGTCGATGGCGTAACCACCGCCGTTGCTCTCGCCGGTCGCGGGCGCGGCGCTGCTTGACGTGTAGCCGTACTCGTTGGGTCCGATCGTGTCGTACTTGTAGGTGTCGCCCACGTCCGGAGGGCCCGCGCTCGTGTTGCCGAGGACCGAATTGTTAGACGAGGAGGAGAAATTCTCGATCGTCAGGTACTCGTAGGTGTCGTAGACGTTGCTGCCTGACGACGGCGTGCTCAGGGTGGCGCTGGAGCCGCCGGTTCCCGTGCCGTTCGTGGCGCCGTCCACGCCGTCGATGACCGCCTTGCCCGCGGCCGCCGTGTACCCGCCCACGTACGCGCTGTCGTGCCCGGTGCCCATCCCGTTCTCGACCTGGTGCACGCCCGGGTCGAAATAGACGACGGCGTCGCTGAGGCCGTACGCGCCGCTGCTCGCCGGCGACGTGTTGTCTCCGGCCGGCACGACGACGATCCGGGTGGCTTTCGGGAAGTTCGTGCCGGCGGACCCGAAGGTCGGCAGGCCGCTTGGCGCGCTGGCGGCGGTGAACGTGCCGGCGGCGCCGTCGTAGCTCCAGGGTGACTGGAGGATCCGCTGGCCGCAGACGGCGGTGCCGTGCGACGGCGCCTTCCCCGGCCCGGCGCCCTGCCCCGGCGATGCCGTCGCTCCCCACGTAGCACGCGCGCTGGACGCCGCGCCGCCGCCGGTGCAGCCGCCGAGCGCGCACACGACCCCGGCGACGACCGCCGCGGTGACCCAGGTCAGCCTGAGCGACTTAGCCATCTCAACCACCTGTCCCGCCCTGCCGGCCTACCGCCGGTCATATTCGCCGACCATGGCATGGGCCGGCTCTCCGGCCATCGCCCGTGTCCGCTTCGATTCGTGCCATGCCTTGCGGAATTCCCACCAGGCGAGGGTCGCGCCCAGCCACGTGCCAACCGCCAGTCCGTAGATCGTTCCCTGCGCGCCATCGGTCGCCGCGCCGCCGACGGCGAACGCGGAGGCGACCACCGACCCGATGATGGCGACCCGCAGGCTCCGCCGCGCCGCGCCCAGGGCGTGCAGTCCGGTTCCCGCCCCCGCGGCGATGCCGCCGCCCACCATGTAGACGGTCTGCGGCAGCAGCAGCGGATAGGTCGGCCGCCAGATGCTCCCGACGGCCACGTGCCCCAGTCCCCTCGGCACCGCGATGATCAGCACCGCGCCCCAGGCCAGGCCCGCGAGGGCCAGGCCGCTGCTGACGAGCCAGCAGAACAGCGGAAATCGCCGTGGTGAGCGGTGCAGGATGCGCGCCCCTTCCGGCAGGGTGACCAGCCCCATGCCCAGGGACAGGATCGTTATGGGCCCGACCAGCGTGACCGAGGCCTGCACGTAGCCGACGGCCGCCAGGCCGAGCAGCGCCGCCGTCCCGTATCCGCGGACCTGCATGACCGCGCTGCTCAGGGTGCCTTCGATCAGGTAGCGCGTGCCGAGATCGCGGTGCCTGACAAGCCAGTCCCAGGCGTACGACGGGCGCGGGAAGAGGCCCGCCTGAAGCACGCCGGCGACGGCCGCCACACACGCGGTGGCACCCCAGGCGAAGGTGAACCAGAAGACGTCGGCGTGGCCCGAGATCCGGAGGAGCACCAGGGCGGGCAGCAGGGTCACGCCCCAGATGGAGTCATTGAGGAACGCCTGGCCGCCCCGGCCCGCGGCGAAAAAGGAAAACCGCCAGCTGTCCTGGAGCATCAGCCCCGGCAGCGTCAGGCCGAGCCCGAGGAATGCCGCTCCGATGATCCCGCCGGACAGGACCGCCGCGGCCAGCGTGACGATTCCGGTGACCAGGCCGACGGCGATGGCCGTTCCCGTGGAACCGCGGACCCCGCGCCGCCATGCCCGCACGCCCACCGCGCTGAACCTGACCATCAGCGGATCGGTGGACAGGCCGCGGGAGGCGTTGAGCGCGAAGCCGTAGGTGACATAGGCCAGGCTGAACGCGCCGAACTGCGCGGCGCCCAGGCTGTGCACGACGTACAGGCTGACGGCGACATTGGTCAGGCTGGAGACGCCCTGGTCCGCCACGCCCCAGCCGAGACGGCGGAAGGCCTGGGTGAGCAGGCGCTGGATGGCAAGCTGCGGACCACCACCGCCTGCCGACCTCGCCACCCGCGCCAGGGGCTCTCCCGTCGCTACCGGCGCCAGGCTCTGGTCACCGCTTAGGTCCGCCGCCGCCATCACACCGTCCGGGCTCGCCGCGGGCGTCCCGCCGGGTAACGGGCGAGATTTCCGTGGCGATCTTGTATCAGCTGGATTTTGGAAACTCTCTTAAGAGTTGTGACACGCCGCCTCATCGGGAGCACTCAGGAAGCCTCGAGCAGAACCCGCAGCTTTGCCAGGCAGCGTCCGCGGGTAGGGCCGATGCTCCCTACCGGCACCCCCAATTGGTCGGAAATTTCGGCATATGAAATGGGGGGATCGGCCATCAGGAGCTCGAGAAGCTGCTGCCACTGGGCGGGAAGGTGAGCCATCGCCTCGCGGACGACCTGAGCGCGCTCGGCGGCGAGCAGCGCCTCGTCCACTTCCGGTTCATGGTGGTCGGCGCCGTCGAACTCGACGTCCTCGGGCACCAGCACGATCTTCTTGCGCGCCGCGACGTGCCGCAGGCATTCGTTGCGCGCGGTCGCGGCAAGCCAGGAGCCGACCCGGTCCGGCTGCTCGATCCTGTCGATGTGCTCGATCAGGCGCATCCAGGTCGTCTGAACGACATCGGCCGCGTCGCTCTCGGACAGCTTGAACCGCACGGTGATGGACCAGATCAGCCTGCCGTACTGGTCCACTAGCCGGTTCCATGCCTGTTTGTCGCCACCGGCGGCGCGGCGCACCAGGGCCGCGATATCGAAGCTGCCGTCGGTTTCCTGGGTAGCGAAACCCAAGCCCGGCGACTCCTGCGCCGACAAAGCGGTCATGTGATCTCCCCATTCACATTCGGATACGGGCCCGCCTGGCCCGCTGGCGGTACGGTCCGGCTGAGAAGCGGCCGGCTAATACGCACCGCGTCCTCTCAAGATCACGGCGATGGTCTTCCAGAGGATCTGCAGGTCGAGCGCGAGCGACCAGTTCTCCACGTACCGCAGGTCCAGCCGCACCGATTCGTCCCAGGTCAGGTCCGACCGCCCGCTGACCTGCCACAAGCCGGTGAGTCCCGGCTTCACGACGAGCCTGCGGCGCACGTGGTCGGCGTACAGCGCGGCCTCGTCGGGCAGCGGGGGCCGCGGGCCGACGAGCGACATCTCGCCGAGCAGGACGTTGATGAGCTGCGGGAACTCGTCAAGGGACCATTTGCGCAGCCGGGCGCCGATCGGGGTGATCCGCGGATCGCGCCGCATCTTGAACAGGACCCCGTCGAATTCGTTCTTCTCCCGGAGCTCGGCCAGCCGCTGCTCCGCGTCGACGACCATGGTGCGGAACTTGTAGATCTTGAAGGACTTGCCGTCCTTGCCGACACGCGTCTGCTTGAACAGCGCGGGGCCGTGGTCAGAGAGCCGGACGGCCACCGCGATCGCGAGCATGACCGGGGAGAGCAGCAGCAGCGTGACCGCGGCGGCGACGCGGTCGACGAGGTCCTTCAGCACCTGACGGGGGCCGCTCAGCTGCGGGTGGTCGACGTGCAGCAGCGTCAGCCCGGCTACCGGCCGGACGGTGGTCCGCGGACCTGCCACGTCGAGCAGCGAGGGTGCCACGCACAGGTCGGTGCCGGTCTTTTCCAGTTCCCACGCCAGCTGCCTGAGCCGTACGCCGTCCATCTCCGGGGAGGGCAGCACCGCCACCGTGTCCGCGCCGCAGCGGCGCACCACCTCGGCGGTGTCGTCCAGGCCGCCGACCACGGGGACGCCGGCCACGTCGCTGGCCTCCGGTCCCCCCGCCAGGCAGGCGGCGACCACTTCGAGCCCGTGGTACTGGTACCGCCGCAGCTCGTTGATCAGGTCGGCGACCGCGGCCCGGTGCCCCACCGCCACCACGCTGGACATGCACTCGCCGACGGAGCGGGCGTAGTGCAGGCGCTTGCGGAGCCGGTACCTGACGATCAGGTCGAGCAAAACGGTGGCCGGCATGCTGATCAGGAGATAGACACGGGACAGCTCGTCGTTGAGGGCGTAGGAGATGAGCGCCACCCCGGCGGTGAGGCTCCAGCCCGCGTTCAGCACCTTACGGAACTCGTCAGAGCCGGTCCCGATGAACCGCGCGTCGTAGCCGCCGAAAACCAGCAGCATCAGCACCCACGCGACAGGCAGCAGCGAGCTGAGCAGCACGTACTTAAGCGAGGGGTGCACACCGAAGCGAAGCAGCACCGCCGCGGCCGAGGAGACTACCGCGGTCGCGAAGTCCCAACATGCCGTCCGTCGCAAATAGACCCGGGTCCACGTGGCAGGTCGGCTGGTGAGCCACTCAGCGCGGTGATCACTCGCGACCGCAACAGAATCCGACACATCTCACCCCGCTTATGGCACACGACAGCACAACGCCGTCTGGATCAACCGTCACTTGAGGCGCAGCACGCTGCTCTCATATAAGTGACGCGCAGCCGGGTCGTCCGGTTTACACCAATCGACTATGACGATAGGAAATATCACTAATTGTCCGCTGTGCAGCAGGCGTTACCGAACCGCAATGCTCTACTAGCGCCAGACCAGACCCAAGACAACGACAACGTTTCCCAGGTCACGCAACTCTTACAACGTCCCGCAGGATTACTCAAACTTCATCAGTAGCCGACAGGCAGATATCTAAGCAGCAAGCTCATCGGCAGCAGCTAAGTTACTACGATCACCGATCCGGTTTCGGATGGTTTGCAGGATTTGCTCGTAATCCTCCGGTCAATCGCGACGGCCGGCCGACCGCTCCCAGGAGCGAACCCGCTCCGCGAATCGCCGGGCAGCCGCGCGGAGTTCGAGCTCGGGATCGAGCCCGGCGGCGCGCGCCCGCGCCACGAGCCACATCAGCTCTTCCCCTATCTCAGCCGAATCCACCGCGACCCCATCAGGCACGCCGGGCATTCCCGCTCGTTCCGCCCGCCGCTGCAGCTGGGCGGCCAGCGAAAGCGCCGGCTGCCCGAACGCCACGCCATCGAGCACTGAGGGCTGGCCAGCGCCGGCACGTTCGGAGCGCTCGGCTTTCTTGATCTCTTCCCAGTTGCGGTTGACCTCGTCGGCGGAAGAGACCGCCACCGAGCCGAACACGTGCGGATGGCGCCTGATCAGCTTCGCCGCGAGCGTGTCCGCCACGTCGTCGATCGTGAATCCGCCGTCCTCGGGGGCGCGCTCCGCCGCGACCCGGGAGTGGAACACCACCTGGAACATGACGTCGCCGAGTTCTTCGCGCAGCGCGCCAAGGTCGCCTTCGGCCACGGTGTCGATCGCCTCGTACGCCTCCTCGAGGAGGTAGCGGACCAGTGAGGCGTGTGTCTGTTCCCTGTCCCACGGGCAGGACACGCGGAGCTTGTCCATGATCGACACCACGTCGAGCAGGTGAGCGCCGGGCAGCTCATGCGCGCCGTGCAGCACCCGGACCTCGACCGCCGCCGCGGAAAGCGCGGCGAGCAGCGCGGCGTCCGCGCTCTCGCCGGGCGGCGCCAGCCACACCACCGGCCCGCCGGCCGTGGCCACCGCCACCGTCAGGAATCCGGCCTGCCCGGCGGCGTCCGCGGGCATGTCCGCGATCTCCGGAATCACGCCAGCCGCGGTCAGCGCGGGAAGCTGCGGATGCCCGGCGGACCCGGCGAGCACCCGGGACGCGGCGCGCAGCGCCGACCACGCCTGCCAGGTCAGCAGCCCGGGTGCGACCCGCGGGCTGCTCAGCAGGATCGTCAGCACGCGGGGGCGAGACCCGTGGTGTCCGCGGGCGATGGTGTGCCCGCCGGCCGGGACAGCGTGTCAGCGGCCGGCACCACCGCGTACTGCGAGTAGTCCAACCGCCCGAACTGGGGACTCACCTGGATGTTGAGCGACTTCGCCGCGGTGCACTGTGCCTTGGTCAGCGCCGCGGTCACGGTGTTGTTCTGCGCCGTCGTGGTCGGCAGCTTGCCGCCGTTGACCTTCTCCGCGTACGCGATCTCCTGGGCCTGGTACCGGCCGAGCGCGGGCAGCATCTGCGGCGAGACCCCGGCGCTGAGCAGCACCGCCTCGGCGCTGCTGAAGCCGTTTTGCTCCGCGGCGGACGCGGCCTGGGAGTTGATGCTCGCGACGCCCTGCTGCACTTGCGCCTGGGTCACCGAGATGCCCGCGTTGGCGGACATCTGGTCCTCGATGGCGAACCTGATCAGCCAGCTCAGCACCGCGGCCGGCATCTGATCCGAGGGCAGCTGCACCTGCGAGCCGTACGGCGCCGCCGCCGCCTGGAGGTTGGTGACCTGGGTGTCCAGCGAAGAGACGGTGATCCGCTGGTTGCCCACGATCGCCGCCGCGCCGATCTTGGCCGGAGAGCACGCGGCGAGCACCGCGCACGCGCCGAGGCCGACGGCGCCGAGAGCGGCCAGGCGGGTCCTTCTGCCGAACACGGGCGATCCTTCCTGGGGGACAGGCGAAGTTACGACTCGGAGAGTACCGAACGGATGACCTCCGCGCACCACGCGAGAAGCTCGGCGTCACGCAGCGGTTCCCCGCCGAAGCCCCCGCCAGAGGCCCCGGTCTTCGGCACCGGTACCAGCATGGTACGCACCGCGGGCTTGAGCACTGTCTTCGGGTACAGCCGCTGGACCCGCACGACCCGCGAGTCCGGCAGCAGAACCGGCGCGAACCGCACGTGCGACCCCTGCAGCGCGATGTCGGTCAGCCCGGCCCGCCGCGCCGCGAACCGCAGCCGCGCCACGTCGAGCAGCGTGACAACCGGTTCAGGCAGCGGCCCGTACCTGTCCTCGAGCTCCTCGCGCACCGATGTCACGTCGTCCTCGGAGTCGATGGCGGCGATCGACGTGTAGGCCGCGAGCCGGAGCCGCTCGCCGGGCACGTAGTCGTGCGGAATGTGCGCGTTCACCGGCAGCTCGACCCGGACCTCCGGCCGTTCCGCGGGCGCGTCGTCGCGCAGCTCGCGCACCGCCTCGCCGATCATCCGCACGTACAGGTCGAACCCGACGCCGGCGATGTGCCCGGACTGCTCGCCCCCCAGCAGGTTCCCCGCGCCCCGGATCTCCAGGTCCCTCAGCGCGACGTACATGCCGGCGCCGATCTCGGTGTGCTGCGCCACCGTGGCCAGCCGCTCGTGCGCGGTCTCGGTCAGCGCCTTCTCCTGCGGATACAGGAAGTAGGCGTACGCCCGCTCCCGGCCGCGGCCGACCCGGCCGCGCAGCTGGTGTAGCTGG
>Ga0187815_10000075_pt1 | contig 46211 bp, 37 predicted proteins | sample NC_S_5_FD_132962 | JGI IMG/M metagenome (GOLD analysis project Ga0187815, IMG submission 132962) | Wetland sediment microbial communities from Neuse River Estuary, North Carolina, USA - ASW-S_5 | ecosystem: Environmental > Aquatic > Freshwater > Wetlands > Sediment | place: USA: North Carolina... | reverse complement strand
GGCTTCGACGGCGCCACCTGCGGCGTGCTGAACCTGATCGGCAAGCAGTCGCCCGACATCAACCAGGGCGTGGACCGCAAGAAGCCCGAGGAACAGGGCGCCGGCGACCAGGGCCTGATGTTCGGCTACGCCACCAACGAGACCAAGGACTACATGCCGGCGGCGATCTACTACTCGCACCGCCTGGTCGAGCAGCAGGCCAAGATCCGCAAGAAGAAGAACTCGCCGCTGCCGTGGCTGCGCCCGGACGCCAAGAGCCAGGTCACCCTGCGCTACGACAACGGCGTGGCCACCGCGATCGACGCCGTGGTGCTCAGCACCCAGCACGATCCGGGCATCAAGCAGAAGGACCTGATCGAAGCCGTGCGCGAGCACATCATCAAGCCCGTGCTGCCGGCCAAGCTGCTGCACAAGGGCACCAAGTTTCACATCAACCCGACCGGCAAGTTCGAGATCGGCGGCCCGGTGGGCGACTGCGGCCTGACCGGCCGCAAGATCATCGTCGACACCTACGGCGGCTGGGCCCGCCACGGCGGCGGCGCGTTCTCCGGCAAGGATCCGTCCAAGGTGGACCGCTCGGCCGCCTACGCCGCGCGCTACGTGGCCAAGAACATCGTGGCCGCCGGCATCGCCGACCGCTGCGAAGTGCAGGTGAGCTACGCCATCGGCGTGGCGCACCCCACCTCGATCTCGGTCACCACCTTCGGCACCGGCAAGATTAGCGACGACAAGATCGAGAAGCTGATCCGTGCGCATTTCGACCTGCGCCCGTACGGCATCCTGCAGATGCTCGACCTGATCCACCCGATGTACCAGCAGACCGCCAGCTACGGCCACTTCGGCCGCAGCCCGGTCGAGGTCAAGGACAAGAACGGCAAGGTCCACACCGCATTCTCGTGGGAAAAGACCGACAAGGCCGAGGCGCTGCGCAAGGCCGCGAAGCTGAAGTAAGCCGACGTTTTCGTGTCGACCGCGAACGGGCCGCCTTGCGCGGCCCGTTCGCGTTTCGGCCCGGCGCCATCAAAACGCGGGCTCCCCGCTTCGCCGCACCTGATCAGCATCGATCCATCGCTGTTATGCCGGCTTTGCCCTGCCTTGGCATAACCCGCCCACTGACAGGTCAATGCAAGGTATCGAGTGGCACGGCTTTCAGTTGACGGCGCCGATCCAGTGGCACCAGGCCAAACACCTCACGCACGCGATCGGCGGGAAACCTGAGGTCCTCATGCACGACACCGGGATCAGGCTGGCCGTCCATTCGCCGAGACGGTTGTTGGCGGCGGCAGGATCGCCCACCGGTGTGGCCTTCATCGCATTGAACAGCTTGGCGGTGCGGCGAAGAACGGCCATGAATACCCCGGAAATGGTTAGCCCACCAATGCGCGGCGCAGTTGCGCGTCCACCGACAACCCCGCCGTGGCGGCATCGGTCGCCATCGCGAACACGCAGCGGCCGCCGCTGGCGGCCGCCCAGACGTTGCCGATATCGCGTTTCTCCTTCGAGTCGTCGTTGCTGTAGCGATCACCGCCCTTGTACTCCAGCGCAAACAAGCGGCCGTCGTTGAGCTCAGCGACAAAATCCGGATAGAACCGATCGGTCGAAGTCGGCAGCCAGAACGAGGCGTCGGGCTGGCGCTCCAGATTGCGCACCCAGCGCTTCACCGCGTCGAGTCGATCCAGTTCGATCGCGCAGGCGGTCTCTTCGGCATCGATGTCTCCCTTCAACTCGCCGGGCAACGGGTAATAGTGCTTCTTGAACCGGTAGCGAGCGGTGGCCGGATACAACCAGCGCGCGGGGTACACCTGCGGATCGAAATGGAACTGGATATGGTCATCCAGCCGCGCACACTGCGGCCCTTCCAGCAGCGACTGCTGGAAGGCGGCACGCTTCTGGCTCTTCAGCAACTTGGCCAACTGCGCGGCGGCAGCGCCCGCCAGGTCATTTACGTGGCGCGCGAGATAGGTCAGCTCGAAACCACGCGCAGCGAGGCCATCGAGCATTCGGCCGAGCCAGGCAATCATGTCCGGCTGCAGGATCGCGTCGCGGCGCAAACGCCGATCGAGCACGCGCAATAAGTCCTCGCGGCGGATACCGTCAACACCCTTGTCCAGATCGAGGTTGTACTGCGCCTCGTCCTCGCGCACCTGCATGTGGCCGCGTTCCACATCGATCAAGTACGGCCGCACGCTCTCCCGCCGCTGAAAATCGGCCAGTTCCGTAGCCAGGCCGGCCAGCGAGAAATCGGCGAACTCGGCCAGCAACTCCGGCTCGTACAAGGTCAGTTCGCCCTGTAGCGGCACCACCAGTTGCGGCAGTGGTGCGAACGGCTCGCCGCGTTCGCTGGGCGCGGCAGCGGTAAGTGCGCGTACCTGATGACGCTCCAGCTCACGCCCCAGTTGCTCGCGTTCGCGCTTCGGCACCGCGGCTACGGCCTGCTCGATCGCCTCTGGCGTGATCAAGCCGCTCACCACCATCTGCGCCACGTCGCCGACCTCGCCCACCCGCACTTGCGTCGGCAACACCGCGGCCACCGCATGGGCCACCGTTACCGGCACCTCGAACACCGACTCCACCACCGGCGGCGTGATCGGCCGCTCGGCAAACAAATCAGCGTCCAGCGACGGCTGCACGAACTGGGCGACCTCCATTTCCTCGAAGCCCATCGTCACCAACCGGTCTGCCAGCTGGTTCGCTACCTGTGCCGTGCTGGCTCCGCACACATGCGCATAGGCGCGATTCAATTTCTCCGACAGCCGACGCTGCGCATACGGCATGCGCAGCACGCGACCGAGCAGCTGCTCCATATCCTTGGCCGAGCGGATGTTCTGCACGGTGCAGAAGACGTATGCGAACGAGCAGTCCCAGCCTTCCTTGAGCGCTTCCACAGTGATCACGAAATCCACGGGACAGGCACGGTCGAACAGATTCACGCCGTCCAGATCGCGTTGATTGCCGGTCGCGATGGCAATACGCCGCTCGTCGATGTGCAAGGTGTCGAGCAGGAACGCCTTGAGCACCTCCACGGTCGCCTCGTTGCCGCGCTGATCGGCCTGGAACAACACGATCGGCCGCACGTAGTCGGACTCCGCGACGGCCTCGCGCGCCAGCAATTCCCGCGTCAGCACCGCGTCACGTACGGATTCGTGCCAGTTCGGATGCGGTGCCAACACTATCGGCAACTTGATCATGTGCGCGGCTTTGAGTTCCTGCGCGGAGACGTGGTAGAGCAGGTTCTGGTCCTTCGCCGGCGTGGCCGTCCACTCGATCACGCAGGCAGGCCGGATCCGCTTGAGCACGTCCAGCGACAAGCTCGACTGCGCGTTGTGCGCCTCGTCCATGATCACGATCGGCCGATGCCAGGCCAGCAGGTTGGCGAAGCTGCGCTTGATCTTGCCCAGGTCCCCGCGACCGAGATACGGCTGCGCCTCCAGGTCGCGTTCGACGACCCGCTCGAAGAACGCCGCATCGGGCGCCGCGGCGAAATGCGGTTCGAAGTTTTCCTTGTACGCATACACCTCGCGGCCGATGGTGTTCTCCACCCGCAGCGTCTGCAAGGTGCCGACCACCACGATGGCTCGGCCGCCGAAATCCTGCGCGCGCAACTGCTCGCAATCGGCAATGTCGATCACGGTCAGCCGGTCGGCCGGCCAGTAGCCGAGCAATGCTTCGCGGTACGGGTGACCCGGCGTCTTCAATGCCTCCAGCGTCTGCGTGCGGATCGCATTGCTTGGCACCAGCCACAGCGCCAGCGGTGTCGCACTGCCCACGTACAGCCGCGCTGCACGCTCCACCGCGTGCGCCGCCATCAAGGTCTTGCCGCCGCCGGTGGGAATACGCAGGCAGGCGATCGGCAACTCGGGAGCTTCCTCACTGAACGGCCGGTACGGCAACACCGGCGCGCTGTCGCCCAGCGCCTCGCGGCGGGCCGCATCGAACGCCGCCTGCATCTGCTCGCCAGTGCGCTGCCCACGCGCGGCGGCGAGAAAGGCGTCCAGCGCCGCCAGCGCATCGTTCTGATATTTCTTCAGTGTCAACGCCATCTCAACGCACCCGGATATCGTAGGGAATCTGCCTGAACGCCAGGTTCAAGCGCTTGAGCGTGGCAGGCTGCAGGCGGCTCGCCTCGCCGTAGACCAGCCATGACCCGGTGTGATTCGGCAGCAGCGCGTGTATGTGCTGCCACACCTCATGGGTTAACACGTTGCCGCCTTGCGGCCTGCGGTCGCCGAGGATGCCGTTGTACAGCAGCACGATCGCGGTATCGCCGTGCACGCCCAGCAGCGGCGACTCGAAACTGCCACTGACATGCGGCTCGCGCGTCTCGGCAAACCACAGATACGCTGCCAGCGGCGCAAAGCGCACACTCGGCGCGATGCGCCCGTCCTGCTCGAACACTGGCTCGCCCAACTGCACGAAACGGAAACCGCCGCCACCTTGCCAGTTCACCGCAGTGGAGATACCGCCCTGCTCGCCCTCGACCACCTTGGTCAACCGCGGCAAGCAATGCGTGCGCGCATGCTCGCCCATCTCGATGCCGATCCAGCGCCGGCCCATCTTGTGCGCGACTGCGGCGGTGGTGCCGGAGCCGAGGAAGGAGTCAAGGACGAGGTCGTTGGGGTTGGTGGCTAACTCCAGAATCCGCATCAATAGCTTCTCCGGCTTCGGCGTCCCGAACACCTCGGCAGCATTCACGAGTTTGCTTTCCTCTCTCGCCTCGTGATTGTTTCCAGCTTCGCTATGCAACCAGATGGTCGGACTTGGCGGACTTTCGACCGATAACTTCCCAAGGAACGTCTTTCTGGACGGAGTGGCATCGCCCTTCGCGCCAAACCAAATTTCATCGTTGGCATCCATCCGCGAAAGCTCAGCGGCTGGAAAACGAGGAGACGTACCTGCGGGAGGCGACCAAACCACGCCATTTTTGAATGTAAAACTGAATCCAAGCTCCTTTTCTGTAGGTGTTCGCTTGGCATACAGCGGGGTAGCTTTCCAGGGGCCATCGCGGTGACCATCGGGGTTGCGATAACGCTTGTCCATTGCCTCAGTTCGAGCGAGTCGATTGGGCCGCCAACGCTCCTTGTTGAGGGCATAGAGCAAGACATGGTCGTGATTTTCTGCGAGCCACTTTGAATCGTTTGCGACCGTGTACTTTTTCTGCCACACCACATTGGCAACGAAATTCCTTCGCCCGAACACCTCATCCATCATCACCTTGAGGTAATGCCCCTCGTTGTCATCGATCGTTACCCAGATCGACCCATCCTCCGCCAGCAGTTCGCGCAGCAGCTCCAGCCTGGGATACATCATCGACAGCCACTGGCTGTGTTCGAGGTTGTCGTCGTAGTGCTCGAACGCGCTTTTCGTGTTGTACGGCGGGTCGATGAAGATGCACTTGACCCGGCCGGCGTACAGCGGCAGCAGGCTTTTCAGCGCATCGAGGTTGTCGCCATGGATCAGCAGGTTGCCGGCAGCAGGGTCGCCCACCTGCGCCAGGGGTTCCAGCAGCCGGTACGGCACGCGCTTGGCGGCATCCTTGGCCTTGCGGTCGCCAAGCCAGTTCAATTCAGGCATGCGGTGTTCTCGTGGCTATTCATGGTCGTCATTCGTTTCGGTCGGGTTCTCGATCACCTTGAGCACGCCGCGCGCCAGATACTGGCGGCCCCACTGCCGACCGCTGGTCTCGGCGATCAATCCCGCCTGCTCCAGTTCGGCCAGCGCGGCGCGCGCGGTGGGATCGGATACGCCGAGCAGCGTCTTTACCCGCGCCGCGTTGATATGTGGGTTGGCAAACAGCTCGTCCACCAGCGCCAGCGCCTTGGAGGACTCGGCAACCTTGCGGCGCATACTCTCGCGCAGATCCATCAGCTCGCGCGCCTGTCGCGCTGCCCGCCGTGCGCTCCAGCGCACACCGACGAGAAAGTAGTGCAGCCAGCCGTTCCAGTCGCCATGGGTGCGGATGCGTTGTAGGCTGTCGTAGTAGCCGCGCCGCTCGCGCTCGATGTATTCGGACAGGTACAGCAGCGGCTGGCTGAGCCGCTCGCGTTCGATCAGGAACAGGGTGATCAACAGCCGACCGACGCGGCCGTTGCCGTCGAGAAACGGATGGATCGCCTCGAAGTGTTCGTGCACCAGGGCGCACTGGATCAGGTCGGGCAGCTCGTCGCGACGATGGAGATAGCGTTCCCAGTCGCTGAGCGCCTGTTTCATCTCCTCGACCGGTGGCGGCACGTAGAACGCGCTGGCCAGCGTGCTGCCCGGCGGCCCGATCCAGTTCTGGCTGCGCCGGAAGCGGCCGGGCGTGGCGGTTTCGCCGCGTACGCCGTGCAGCAGTTTTTCGTGCAGTTCGCGCACCAGCCGCAGCGAGAGTGGCAACCTATCCAACCGCTGTATGCCGTACTCCAACGCGGTGACATAGTTGCGCACTTCCAGCACGTCATCGGCCGGTACCTGCGGCGATTGCCCGGCCTCGTCGGCGAGCAGGTCGGTGATGCTGGCCTGGGTGCCTTCGATGCGCGAGGACAATACGGCCTCACGGCGCAGATAGGGTGCGATCAGCAGATGCGGATTGGGCAGCTGGCGACCGAGACCGGACAATTCGCTGAGCGCGGCATCGGCACGCGACAGCGCAAGCACCAGCGCATGATCGAAGTCGACTCGGGGAGGCAGTGGCGCCGGCACGAAGGCCGGTGGGCCCTGCGGTGTGCGCACAACGTGGCCGGCTTCGGCTGACTGAAAGTCCGCGGCATCCACGATCCGGGTCCTTGCGCGATGGTTGATCCAAATGCCGACTCTAGAGAGCTTTGAAAGAAATCACAATAATCTTTCAAAAAGATCGAAGCTCTGAAACGCAGCTTTCAAAGTACCCGCCGCTACAACGAGCGGATGCCTCTTATCCAATGGCAACACGTCGACTTCAGCATCAGCGGCCCGCTCCTGCTCGAACACGTCGATCTGTCGATCGAGGCGGACAAGCGGGCATGCATCGTCGGTCGCAACGGCGAGGGCAAATCTACCTTGATGAAGCTGATCGCCGGCGAGCTGCATGCGGACGATGGCGAGATGGGCGAAGCACACGGTAGACGCGGCCACGCGGCAGGACTTGTGAATCAGGGGCACGTCCAGGATCGAACGATGCGCGAGCTGCTCGAATACCTGCAATACATTGCCAGCGCGACGGCCGAGGCCGCGCAGCTTTTCGTGGTCGGCCTCGAACAATGCAGGCACGTGCCGGGTAGCCTCCACCGCCTGCTGCGAGGCGATTTCCACGCCTTCCTGGAAGAACGGCGGCCCTTCCTCCCAGTCGCAGGTTCGGCCCCATGCATCGAGCCAATGCCCAGTCGCCCTCGCGCAAGCTCGATGGCGATGTCCACCGTTCGCCGGCGACGCCCGCTGGATGCGTCTGGTTTCGGGGCACCGATGCTCAGGGACCGATCAAGCGGATCGCCTCGTCGCGCACGCTGCGCATGGCGGCGTTGAGCGTCTTCGGGTCCATCGCGATCACCGGGTCCATGTAGCGCCGGCGTACCTTGGTCGCCGCCCTGGTGTCGTGCAGCTCCATCAGCACCGAGTACAGGCGCGAAGCGCTCTCGATGGTGTGCGCGTCGCGCAGGCCCAGCAGTTGTTCGCGCTGCTCCAGCGCCTGCCGGTAAGCGTCGCGCGATGCCTTCCAGTGATGGGCATCGTCCTCGATGTCGCCGATCAGGGTGCGCGTGGCGGAAATCATCGGATGCTGCGGCCCCAGCACGCGCAGTTGGCCGGCCAGGCACAGCTTCGCTTCGGCAAGCGCCTGTTGGTAGTGGCCGGCCTCGTCCAGCAGGCTGGCGAGGCTGCCAAGCGCCATCAGGGTCTTGGGGTGCTCGGGGCCGAGCTGGCGTTCGTGGGCTGCGAGGATCTGCCGCTCCAGCGCGATCGCCTGTGCGTAGTACGTGCGCTGCTCAGCCGGCGCCTTGGCGTAGCTGCCCTGCTTGGCCAGCAGCCGCACCATCACCGTCTCGGCGGCGATGGTGTCGGGATGGCCGCCGCCCAATTCGCGGCGGCGCGCATCGATCACCCGCTGCAGATCCGCGCCGGCCGCCACGAAAGCCTTCGCATCCTGCGCCAGGTACACCTCGTCCATCGCAGCCATGTAGGTGGCGGCCAGCGTGTCGGGATGATCCGCGCCCAGGCGCTGTGCGCGGACGGCAGCCACCTGGCGCGCGAGAGCAAGCGAACGCTCGTATTCGTAACGATAGTGCAGCAGCCTGGCCTGCACCAGCATGGCGTCGAGGGTCTGCGGATCCTCCGCGCCCAGCGTACGTCGGTCCAGCGCCACCAATGGCTCCACCAGTTCCAGCGCGCGGTCGCGCTGGCCGAGCTCGATCAGCGTCATCACCAGGTCGCGCTGCAGCTGCATCAGGCCGAGGTCGGTGGCAGGCACGCGCGGTTTCAGCAGGGTGTAGAGCGCGTCCTGTTGCTGCAATGCCTGCTGCAGATGCCCTTGCTCCACCAACATGCGCGCCGCGCCGGACTCGGCGGCCACCCGCAAGGCATCGGTGAGCGGCTCGGCCTGCGCCAGCTTTTCGGCCTGGGCATATGTGTCCGCTGCGGCCGTGGTCTGGCCCTGCTTCTCCAGCGCCTGCGCCAGATCCACGCGCACGGAAAGCTGGGCACGATCACCGGCCGGCAGCAGCCTGGCGCGCACCGCGAGCACCGTGCGCAACTCGGTGGCGGCATGCGCATAGCTGCCGATGCCGAGCAGCGCCCGCGCCAGCGACTGGCGCAGATCGGCATCCAGCAGCGGCGCATCGGGAAAGGCACGGTCGAGGCCATCGAGCGTGTGGCCGATCACGTAGTCGTCCATCGCCTCGCGCGCGATGTCGGTGGCCTGCACGCCGGCGAAAGCCCTGGCCAGCGCGCCGTCCGCCATTGGCGTCGACGCCAGCGCTACACCGACTTGCCGCTGCGTCGCGGCGACGACGGCGTGTCCCATCGCGCCTATGTCCACGCTGTCGTACATCGACTGCTGGAACTGCACCATGCGCTCCAGCTGCTGCCGGCGCTGCTCGGCCAGCCGCTGCTGGACGCGTGCCTGGTGCAGCGAATACAACGATGTCGCGAGGCCGGCGAACACGCTGAGCACCAGCGCGGCGGCAGCGGTCAGCGGCCAGCGGTTGCGCTGCAGGAAGCGGCGCAGGCGGTATAGGCGGCGCCCTCGCCGCGCCAGCACCGGCCGCCGTTCCAGCCAGTTGCGCAGGTCGGCAGCGAACGCGCCGACGGTGGCATAACGCTCGCTGGCCCGGCGGCGCAGCGCCTTCAGCGCGATTGCGTCGATGTCGGCCGGCACCGCGCGGCGCAGTGAGCCGTCGTGCCCGCCCACGCCCTGCCGTCCGACGCTGCGACTGGGCGGCACGATCTCTCCGGCAACGATCGCCTGGCTCAGCTGGTGCGGCGTGGTGATGTGCTGCCAGGGACGCCGCCCCGCCACCAGCTGGTACAGCACCATGCCCAGCCCATAGACGTCCACCGCGGTGGTCAGCGGCTGCTGCTCGATCTGCTCGGGGCTGGCGTAGGCCAAGGTCAGCGCGTGCTGGCCGGTCGCGGTGAGCGTGGCCTCGATGGCCTCCGCATCGATCAGGCGGGCGATGCCGAAGTCCAGCAGCTTGGGCTGGCCCTGCGCATCCACCAGGATGTTGGCGGGTTTCAGGTCGCGATGGATCACCAGGTTGCGATGCGCGTACTCCACCGCAGCGCAGACCCTGAGGAACAGCGCGATGCGCGCGCGCAGATCGAGCCCGCGCCGATCACACCATGCGTCGATGCGCTCGCCCTCGACGTACTCCATGGCCAGGAAGGGCTGACCGTCGGAGAGCACGCCGCCGTCGAGCAGGCGTGCGATGCCCGGGTGCTCCAACCGCGCCAGCAGCTGCCGTTCGCGCGCGAAGCGCTCCAGCAACGTGGGCGAACCCACCGCGCCGACGCCCAGCACCTTCAGTGCCACCTGCTGCGCGAAGCCGGCGTGCTCGCGCTCGGCGAGGTAGACCACGCCCATGCCACCCTCGCCCACGCGGCGCACCAGGCGGTAGCGGTGCGGCGCGTCGGCCTGCGCGTCGAGGCCGCTCAGGTCGACCGTGTCGCCCGGCAGGAGCGGCAGCGTGGCGGTGTGGCTGCGCTCGATGGCCGCGATCATCCAGCGCACTTCGCGCGCCAGCTCCTCGTCGTCGCCGCATTCGCGCTCGATCGCCGCATCGCGCCCGGACACGCCGGTTTCCAGCACGCTCATGGCGATCTGCTTGGCCCGCAGATAGCGGTCGGTCAGCTGACCGGTCATGGTTTCCCCTGTGTGCGCCGCATGATCCGCGCACGCGTGTGCAGCCGCCATGCGGCGCGTCCAGTCACACAGGATAAGCCATCGACCGGCCAAGCCGGCATGGCTTGCGCCACACGAGGCTCAGCACGCGAGCAAGTAGGTGGGCGTTTGGGCGTAGCGGCCTTAGCCGTTCGTATCGCGGCGCGAGGCGACCACGACCGGTCTCTTGACCTGCGTATGACGGGCAGCCAGCCGCGGGGAGGCGTGCCGCGCACGATGCGTGCGATTGGCGGCGCGACAGGCGATTCTGTGGTGCCTGCTGCAGCTGCGGCTGGCCAGGATGCGTTTGCCATGATGCGCCTGGCGAGCTGCCGGCCGACGCTGCGAAGCCGGCACGGTATCCGCCTCGGCGGTCTGGATCGGCGAGATCGCCTCCAGGATGCGGGCGGCGCGGCTGCCGGGACGCACGCCGGCGGCTTCGGCAACCAGGATCGGCGGGGTCTGGCGTCCCTCGAAACCGTCATCCAGCAGGTGCGCCATCAGCTTGTCGCGCACCGCCGCGGTGCGGCTGCCCAGCACCACGGCAAACAGCCGGTGGCCATCGCGCACGGCGGTGGAGGCGAGGTTGAAGCCCGACGCGTCGGTGAAGCCGGTCTTCAGCCCGTCCATGCCGGGGTAGCGGTACATCAGGTGGTTGTGGCCGCGCACGATGTGGCCGCGGAACACGAACTCCTGGGTGGCGAAGAAATGCGCGTATTGCGGGAAATCGCGATACAGCGCCATCGCCAGCTTCACCAGGTCGTGCGCGGTGGACGTGTTGTTCGGGTCGGGCAGGCCGGAGGCGTTGGCGAAATGCGTGTCGCTCATGCCGAGCAGCGCGGCCTGCGCATTCATCATCTCGGCGAAGCGGCTTTCGTTGCCGCCGATGCCCTCGGCCATCACAGTGGCGGCATCGTTGGCCGACTTGGTGATCATGCCGAGGATGCCGTCCTGCACCGAGATGGTCTGGCCGGCACGCAGGCCCAGCTTGGTGGGCGACTTGCCCGCCGCCCAGGCGGACACCGGCATCGGCTGGTCGAGGCGCAGCTTGCCGCTCTTCAGACCCTGGAAGGTGAGGTAGAGCGTCATCATCTTGGTCAGCGAGGCAGGGTAGTCGCGCTGGTCGGCGTTGACCTGCTGCAGCACCTGGCCGGTGCTGCCGTCGACCACGATGGCCGCGTAGCCGGCATGCGCCGTGTTGGCGAAACTGCCGAGGCCGCACAGCAGCATCAGCAGCAGGATCGCACGCAGACGATCCAGCCCCCCTCCCAGCCTCATGGACTCGATGGCCACCCGAATTCCTCGCAAACAAATTGCAACATTAACCCCGCGTGATCGCGACCTTAGCGCAAGGTCGCCGTAAATTCCATAGGCAAGACTTGAAATAAATTCGTTAAGTCGATGTTCCGCAATGGATTGTTCCAGGTCAGCTGCGACAACCGGCAAACCGTTCGCGCCGCACCACCCGCTAGAATGGGCGGATGTCCCTGATCCAATTGCAGCGCGTCGACTTCAGCATCGGCGGCCCCCTCCTGCTCGAGCACGTCGACCTGTCGATCGATCGCAACGAGCGCGTATGCATCGTCGGCCGCAACGGCGAAGGCAAATCCACCCTGATGAAGCTGATCGCCGGCGAGCTGAAGCCCGACGACGGCGAAGTGCGCGTGCAGAGCGGCACGGTGATCGCGCGCATGGCGCAGGAGGTGCCGCACGGTACATCCGGCACCGTGTTCGACGTGGTTGCGCAGGGGCTGGGCGACCTCGGCCAGTTGCTGGCGCGCTACCACCACCTGCTGCACGAGGGCCTGCACCTGGACGGCATGGTCGACGCGCTCGGCGAGGTGCAGGCGCAGATCGAGGCACGCCATGGCTGGGACCTCGACCGCCGCGTCGACGAGGTGCTGACCCGGCTGGAGCTACCCGCCGACACCGACTTCGCCGCACTCTCCGGCGGCATGAAGCGCCGCGTGCTGCTGGCGCAGGCGCTGGTGCGCAGGCCCGACGTGCTGCTGCTGGACGAGCCCACCAACCATCTCGACATCGAGGCAATCGGCTGGCTGGAAGGCTTCCTGAAATCCTTCGACGGCAGCCTGATCTTCGTCACCCACGACCGCAGTTTTCTGCAAGCGCTGGCCACCCGCATCGTGGAGATCGACCGCGGCCAGCTCACCGACTGGCCCGGCGACTACGACAACTACCTACGCCGCCGCGAAGAGCGCCTGCACGCCGAAGCGCAGGCCAACGCACTGTTCGACAAGAAGCTGGCGCAGGAAGAGGTGTGGATCCGCCAGGGCATCAAGGCGCGGCGCACCCGCAACGAAGGCCGCGTGCGCGCGCTGAAGGCGCTGCGCGTGGAGCGCGCGCAGCGGCGCGAGCTGGGTGGCAACGTGAAGATGACCGCGGCCAGCGCACAGGCCTCTGGCAAGAAGGTGATCGACCTGGAGCACGTGCACCAGGCCTACGGCGGCCGCGTGCTGATCGACGATCTCACCACCACGGTGATGCGCGGCGACCGCATCGGCATCATCGGCCCCAACGGCGCGGGCAAGAGCACCCTGCTCAAGATCATGCTGGGCGAACTGAAGCCCGAACGCGGCAGCGCCACGCTGGGCACCGGCATCCAGATCGCCTACTTCGACCAGCACCGGCTGCAGCTCGACGACACGCAGAACGCGCTGGACAACGTGGCCGAAGGCCGCGAATACATCGAGCTCAACGGCCAGCGCAAGCACATCATCGGCTACCTGCAGGATTTCCTGTTTTCGCCGGAGCGCGCCCGCGCGCCGATCACCCGGCTCTCCGGCGGCGAGCGCAACCGCCTGCTGCTAGCCAAGCTGTTCGCGCAGCCGTCGAACCTGCTGGTGATGGACGAACCCACCAACGACCTCGACATCGAGACGCTGGAGCTGCTGGAGGAGCTGCTCACCGACTACCAGGGCACCCTGCTGCTGGTCTCGCACGATCGCGCCCTCCTCGACAACGTGGTTTCCAGCACCCTGGTGCTGGAAGGCGACGGCAAGGTAGGCGAATACGTGGGCGGCTACAGCGATTGGCTGCGGCAGCGCCCTGAGTCCCGTCGTCCCGGCGAAGGCCGTGGCGCAGTGACGGAAGCGCCTGAGGAAAGATCCATCGCGGAGGCTCTGGGCCCCGGCCCGCGCCAGGGTGACGGTATCAAACCCAAGCGCAAGCTGAGCTTCAAGGATCAGCGCGAGCTAGATCAGCTACCTGCCCGCATCGAGCAACTCGAAACCGAGATCGCCGCCCGCGGAGAGGCGATGAACGCGCCGGACTTCTTCAAGCAGGACAGCGCCGCGATCACCCGCGCCAACGAAGCGGTCGCGAAGCTACAGAGCGAGCTGGAAACCGCCTACACGCGCTGGGCCGAACTGGACGGCTGAAGCAATCGCGCATGAGCGACGACGATCACGCCCCGACCGCCGCGCCGCGTGCCGATGCCTGGGCGGTCTATCTGCTCGAATGCGCCGACGGCCGTGTCTACACCGGCATCGCGCGTGATCCCGAACAACGCTACGCGAAACACCTCGCCGGCAAGGGCGCGCGCTTCACCCGATCCAATCCGCCGCGGCAACTGCTTGGTTGGGTGTGGGTCGCCGACCGTGGCAGTGCATTGCGTCTGGAAATCGCCTGGAAGCGGCTGCGGCGTGCCGAACGTATCGCGGCGTTGCTCGCCCATACTCCACACCACCCGTAGGGGCCCGCTAGCGGGCCATGCTCTGGTTTCGGATCTCCGTCCGGAGCATCAGAGCAAGAGCATCGCCCGCCAGCGGGCTCCTACTCGATGACGTGCCGGGCCGCTTCGCCGCCCCTCACGGCGCTGGTGACCAGGCGCTTGTCGAAGGTGGCAAGCCGGCCGCCATGCTTCACCGCGAGCGCCAGCAGCCAGGTGTCGGTGACCTGGCCGGATGCCAGCAGGCGATCCCGGTCGATCAGCGGCGAATCGAGCAGACTCAGGTCGGCCGGCCAGAACACATGCCCGGGCTGGCTGCACAGCTCCGCCAGCAGCTCCGCAGCGAGTGCGGTCGAAGCTACCGCATTGCCGTAGCGCGGATGCGACATGATGCGCAGCGCACCGTTCTGGGTGAGGTTGCAGCTGGCCCACGATGCACGCGCGCCGGCGAACCAGGCGTGCGCCGCCGCGTGATGCGGATGGACCGGGTCGAGCAAGGCAAGCAGGACATTGACGTCCAGCAGCCAGGTCGTCTCCGGTGCGGGCCAGGGCGCGCGCTCCTCGCGCACGCCCGTTCTGGCCTTGCGGCTCACAGCGCCCACGGTGCTTCGTCACGCAGCTCGTTGATCTGCTCCAGCGTCGACGGCCTGGCGTCCTGGCGCACCGGCATCAGGCGAATTCCGTTGCGGAATTGCGGAGCCGCGGCGGCAGGCGCCAAGCCTTTGCGCGCCAGTTCCGACACCACCTCGCCCAGGGTGCGGCCCTGCTGCGCCGCCAGGGCGCGCGCAGCGGCCAGTACGTCTTCGTCCAGTTGCAGGGTCGTACGCATGTTCGATGCTCCGATCGGCAAAACCACGTCATCGTCGACATCAAGCATCACGCATCACGCATCACGCGTCAAGCCGGTGCCTGCAGCTCGTCCTGAGCCAGGGGCAGCCACAGGGTGGCCAATGCGCCCCTGGCATCGTCGCGCGAGTGCAGGCTGACGCCGCCCTCGTGCGCTTCGGCGATCTGCCGCACCAGCGCCAGACCGATGCCGGAGCCGCCGGGCTTGGTGGTGAAGAACGGCACGAACAGGTTGTCGCTGGGCGGCGGGCCGGGGCCGTCGTCCTCCACCTCGATGCAGGCGCGTGCGCCGTCGCGCCGCCAGCGCAGCCGCACGCCGCCGTCGGGCAGCGACGCCTCCACTGCGTTGCGCAAGAGATTGATCAGCGCCTGTTCGAGCTGGTCGGGATCGGCCTGCAGCGTCAGCGGTTCGCCGGCTTCGACGGTGATCGCCAGCCGCTGCTCCAGCCTCGCCGCCTTGGCCGCCAGGGTGGACAGCTCCACCGCGCGCGGCTGCGGCGGCGGCAGGCGCGCCAGCTTGCTGTAGCTGGCAAGGAAGCGCCCCAGCGCCTCGGCGCGGTGGCCGATCAGTTCCAGCCCGCCGCGGAAGTCCTCGCGCCAGTCCTCGGGCAGCGGATCGCGCGCGGCCAGCGTGGCCAGCGTGCCGGCCATCGACTGGATCGGCGCCAGCGAGTTGTTGACCTCATGGCCCAGCACGCGCAGCAGGCGCTGCCACGCCGCACGCTCCTCTTCGCGCAGCACGCGGCCCACGTCGTTGACCACCAGCAGTTGACCGCCGCGGCCGCCGCTGCGCAGCGCGGCGTGACGGATCTCGAAGCGCCCGCTGCGCCCCGGGAACACGTGCGTGAGCAGGCGGGCGGCCGGGCCTTCCAGCAATGGAGCCAGGCCGAGCTCCGCGGCGCTCAGGCCGAACAGTCGATGGCGCTCGGCATCCAGCAGGCGCTGCGCGGCCGGGTTAAGCAGGCGCAGCCGGCGGCCCTCGTCGAACACGAATACCGCGCTGTCCAGCGCCGCCAGCGTCTTGCCGAGCAGGTAGGAGGATTCCTCGAATTCCAGCCGCTCGCGCTGCAGCCGTTCGGCCAGCGCATTGATGTCGTAGATCGCGTCGCCCAGCACGCCGCCCTGCACGCCGCGCAGGCTGTAGTCGCCCTGGCGCAGCGCCTCCAGCAGGCCCGACAGCGAATACAGCGGAAACACTACGCGCCGATACTGCCAGCGGGCGAGCAGCAACGTGACAGCGATGGCTACGGTGATGCACGCCCAGCGCAGCGACGCATCCCATGGCATCCAGGCGAGCGCGAACGCGGCAAGCAGCGCAGGCAGGGCCACCAGCAGGCTGCCGAGCAGCACGCGCCGCTCGAAACGCGGCATGCGCCCGGCGCGTTGCGCGGAAAGCTCAGCCGGCATCGCCGTTCGCGTCGCGCAGGTCGTGCTTTTCCAGCCGCCGGTACAGCGACTGGCGGCTGATGCCCAGCGCGTCGGCGGCGCGCTGCAGGTTGCCGTCGAAGCGCTCCAGCGCGCGCTGCACCAGATGTGCCTCGGCCTGTTCCAGGCTCATGCCGTCGAGGTCCGTCGCCGGCGGTGCCGCGGCCTCGCCGAAAGCCAGCGCGGCCGCACCCACCTCGTCGTGCTCGGCGAGCAGCACAGCGCGTTCCATCAGGTGCTGCAGTTCGCGCACGTTGCCGGGCCAGCGCCAGCCGGAGAGAGCGCGCTCGGCCGAAGGCGCCAGCCGCAGCCCGTCGCGGCCGTAGCGTTGCGCGTTGCGGGCGAGGGAGGCGCGCGCCAGCGGCAGGATGTCCTCCGCGCGATCGCGCAGCGGCGGCAGGCGCACCTCCAGCGTGTTGAGGCGATAGAGCAGGTCCTTGCGGAAGCGGCCCGCCGCCACCTCGGCCGCCAGGTCCGCATTGGTCGCCGAGACCAGCCGCACGTCCACCTTCTGCGTGCGCGAGGAACCGAGCCGCTCGAACTCACCGTCCTCCAGCACGCGCAACAGCTTCGGCTGCTGCGCGGCCGGCACGTTGCCCACCTCGTCGAGGAACAGCGTGCCGCCGTCGGCCAGCTCGAAGCGGCCGATGCGCTCGCTTTTCGCATCGGTATAGGCGCCGCGCACGTGGCCGAACATCTCCGACTCGAACACGCTCTCGGCGATGCCGCCCATGTTCACCTTGACCAGCGAATGCGCCGCGCGCGCCGAGCGCCGGTGCAGCAATTGCGCGACCACGCCCTTGCCGGTGCCGTTCTCGCCCAGCACCAGCACGTTGGCGTCGCTGGGCGCGATGCGCTCGACCAGCACCAGCACGCGGCGCATCGCTGGCGACTCGGCGATGAAATCCTCGCCCGCCTCGCCGCGCAGCAGCGCGTTCTCCGCCTCCAGCCGGCGCTGCCGACGCGCGGCCTCGGCCAGCGCGACCTGCGCGCGCAGCACGCTGAGCAGGCGCGTGTTGTCCCACGGCTTCTCGATGAAATCGGCGGCGCCACGGCGCATCGCCGCCACCGTCAGCGGCACGTTGCCCCACGCGGTCATCGCTACCACAGGCAGCTCCGGCGCAAGCTGGCGCAGGCGCTCCAGTAGGTCCAGCCCCTCCTCGCCCGAGGTGGTGTCGCGCGAGTAGTTGCAGTCGATCAGCGCACAGGCGAACTCGCGCCGGCGCACCGCCTCCAGCGCCGCTGCGGGATCGGCCACGCCCACGCTGGCGATGCCCTCGGCCTTCAGCAGCAGGCGCAGCGCCTCGCGCACATCGGCCTGGTCGTCGGCCAGCAGGATGGTGGGATTCGATTCACGCGCCATGCGTTCGTTCATCCGTGCAGTGTAAGGGTCACTCGTAGCGCAAGGCGACGGCCGGATCGACGCGCAGCGCACGCAGCAACGGCACCAGCGCGGCGAGCAGGGAGACGCCGATCACCAGCAGCAGCACGGGCACGAACACCGCCGGATCATGCGCGCGCGTGTGCAGGCCCGGATCGGCCAGCACGCCCGACCACGGCACCGCCAGCAGCAGACCGATAACGAGCCCCAAACCGAGCTGCCACGCCAGCTGCCGCGCCACCGTGCGCACGATGGCGCCATGCCCGGCGCCGATCGCGCGGCGGATGCCGATCTCGCGCGTGCGCTGCGCCACCGAGAACGCCAGCACGCCGTAGAGGCCCGCTGCCGCCAGAAGCAGCGCGACCAGGCCCAGCACCGCGAACACTTCGGTCAGCACCAGCAGCTTGACTCGCGTTATCGCCATCACCTTCGCCTGGCTGTACGCCGCGTAGACAGCCGCCTGCGGATCCACGCCGCGCACCAGCGCAGTGAGCTGCTGTGTGTAGGTCTCCGCATCGGCATGCATGCGGATCGCCAGGCCTACGCCGCGCAATGGCGACTGGGTCGATGCTTGATTCAGCGGCAGCAGCAGGCCCGGCAGCGGTTTTTCCAGAGCGCTGTCCAGTTGCAACGGCTCGATCACACCGACGACGGTCAGCGTGAGGGCCTGCGTGCGGCCCGGCCACAGCACCAGCTTGCGGCCCAATGCGTCGCCATGCGGCCACATCGCCTCGGCCAGCTTGGCGTCGACCACCGCCACCGGCACGCTTTCCGCGCGGTCGCGGGCGTCGAAAAATCGTCCTTCGCGCAGGCGCACGCCGTAGGTGGCGAGAAAATGCGGGTCAACGATCCCCATCTGCACCCGCGGCCAACCATCCGACGGCCGCGGCATGCCGGGTAGCGACACGTACTCGTGGCTACCCAATGCTGCGCTTGGAATAGCGTCCGAAGCGGATGCGTCGATCACGGCGGGATCGCTGCGCAGGCGTTCGACCACGGTTTCGAGGAAGCGGATGCGCTGCCCACCGTCCGCGTACCGAGCCGACGGCAGAGCCACGCTCGCAGTGAGCACCTGCGCGGCGTGCGTGGCCCCGACCGAGCGCTCCGCCAGCAGCCCGCCCAGCGCCCGCACGAACGTGCCCGCACCCACCAACAGCACCACGGTCAGCACCACCTCCGCCACCACCAGCACCTTCGCCACCTGGGCGAAGCCACTGCCGGAACCCTTGCTGCCGTCGCGCAACGCGTCCTGCAGGTCAGCGCGTGCGGCGCGCCAGGCGGGAATCATCCCGGCCAGCGCGGTGCACAGCACCGCTACGCCGAAGCCGAACAGCAGCACTCGGCCGTCGATGCCGAAGCGGAGGAACATGTTCGGCGGATCGTTGCTGGCGACGAACACGCCGACCAGCCAGCGATTGCCGAACTGCATGATCGGCACCGCCACCGCCAGCGCCGCGACGCTGAGCAGCAGGCTTTCCGCCAGCACGCCGAGCATCAGGCGTGCACGGCCACCGCCCAGCGCGCTGCGCAAAGCCAGTTCGCGGCGCCGGTTCAGGGTCTGCACCAGCTGCAGGTTCGCCACGTTGACACAGGCCAGCAACAGAACCAGCCCGGTAGCCCCGAACATCAGCCACACCCAGCCGCGCTCGTCCTCGGGAATGAAGCTCAAGGCCAGCGGCTTGATCGTGAGCGGGCGTCCACGCAGCTCTGCCGGCAGGGCGAGCTGCATCGCATCCGACCGTGCGCCAAGTTCCGCGCGTGCCTGCGCCAGATCGGCGGACGACGCCAGCCTGGCTACGCCAGAGACGTAGAGATGCTGCCCCTGCTTCAGCCGCAGCGGCATCCACAGCTGGCTGGCCTGCGGAAAACCGAAATCCGCGGGCAGCACGCCGATCACCGTGGCCGGCGCGCCGTTCACCTGCACCGCGCGGCCCACGATATGGGGATCGGCATGGAAGTCGTGCCGCCACAATGTCTCGCCCAGCAGCACTACGGGCGCCGCACCCGACACCTCGTCGGAAGCGATGAAGCCGCGGCCGAAGACCGGCTGCACGCCCAGCAGTTGCATCATCGAGGCGGTGAGCCGGGCGCCGAGCGAGAAGTTCGCGCCGTCGCCGCTGTCCAGGTTGAAGCCAGTGGTGGCATAGGCACCGAGCGCATCCACGCTGCGCAGATGCCCCTGCAACTGCAGGTACTGCTCGCTGTCGATGTCGCCGATGCCGTAACCGTTGGACGGCTGTTCGCCGACCGCGATCAACCGGTCCGCCTGCGGAAACGGCAGCGGCCGCAGGATCATCGTGTTGACCAGGCCGAACAGGAACAGCACCACGCCCAGCCCCAACCCCAGCATCCCCACCGACAGCAGTGCATAACCCGGCCGCCGCATCAGCCGCCGCCACGCCTCGCGGAATTCGCGCGCGATCATCGTCACTCTCCCCTCAAGGCGCGCATCGGCGCCACACGCGATGCACGCAGGGCGGGCAGGAAACAAGCCAGCAGGCCGGCCGCGGCGAGTACCAAGCAAACGCCGAACATCACAACACGATCGATGCTGCTGACGCGGCCAAGCAGCGCCATCAGCATCACCGCCATCGCGCGCGCCGAAGCCAACGCGACGGCCATGCCGATCGCCAGTCCTGCGCCGATCTGGATCAGGCCGCCACTCAGCACCAGTCGCAGCAACCTTGCGGGCGCGGCGCCCAGCGCCATGCGCACGCCGAACTCGCGCTCACGCGCGGCCACCGCCACGGCCATCACCGCATACAAACCCGCCGCTGCCAGCAGCAACGCCAGCGCGGCGAACAGGCCGATCAGCCACAGACTGAGCCGCGCGCTCGCCATGGTCTGCTGCACGATGTTCCGCATGGTACGCAGGTTGGCGATGGGCTGCTCCGGCGCGATCTCGGCCAGCGCCGCGCGCACGCCGGCCTGCCAGCTCATCGGGTCGCCATGGCCGCGCAAGGCGAAGCGCAGCGGCTCCAGGCTGCGGAAAATCGCCAGGTTCTGCGCAGGCACCTGCGCCAGCGGGACGTACACCACTGGCTGCCTGGGCTGCAGCGCGCCGCGCTGCATGGTGTCTCCCACCACGCCGACGATACGCGTGGGCCATACGAGATCCCCGTTGCCCTCCACGTCGATGATCTTGCCGGTGGCGTGGCCGCCGTAATACGCATCCGCCAGATCCTGGCTGACGATGGCGACCCGCTCGCTGCCGTCCGAATCCTCGCGCGTGAAATCGCGCCCCTCGCGCAGGGGAATGTCGAACAGCGCGAAGAAGCCGAGACCGATGCCGTGGTACTGCGCCACGAATTTCTTGCCACCGGGTGTGCGCATGCCATCTTGGAACTGGCCGTACATGTCGTCGCTGGTGGGCAGGTTGGTGGTCACCGCAGCTCCGGTCACGCCGGGAATGGCTTGCATCCGCTGTACCAGCCGTTGGGACAGGTTCCATACCGCGTCGGCATCCTGGTAGTCGGCTTGCACCGGCGCCAGCTCGAACGTGAGCACGTTGTTGTCGGCGAAGCCAAGTTCCAATTGCGACGCGTCGTAGAGCGCATGCATGAACACCCCGGCCGCGCACAGCAGCACCGCCGCCAACGCTACCTGCGCCACCACCAGCAGGCGACCGAGCCGCCCGCTGCGCAGGCCAACGCCGCTGCGGCCGCCCTCGCGCAGTTCGTCCACGGTGGTGGCGCTGCGACTGCGCCACCACGCCAGCCCCGCTCCCAGCAATGCGCCCAGCAAACCCACGGCGAACGCCAGCAGCCACGCCGAAGCGCCAACATGCAGGCGCCCGCCCCACAGCCATTCGGCGGGAATGAAGCCTTGCACCAGCGCCAGCCCGGCGACGGCCAATGCCATACCCAGCAACGCGCCGACGCCGGCGATCAACAGGCCCTCGCCCAGCGCTGGCAGCATCAGCCGTAGCAGCGGTGCGCCCAGCGCGCTGCGCACCGCGGCATCGTGATTGCGCGACAGTGCGCGCAGCAGCATCAGATTGGTGAGGTTGACCAAGGCGATCAGCAGCACCAGCAGCGCGCTGGCCATGAACAGCAGCAGCATCGGCCGCGCGCCCTGCTGCACGAACGAGGCCAGGCGTTCTGCGCCAAAGCGCGGCTTCTTCCAGTTGCCGCCCATGCCCATGTCGCGGTACATCGCACGTTCGCGTGCATCGGCCTGCGCCGACACCGCGGCGATGTCCGCGCCAGGCGCCAGTCGCGCGAGCGCCAGCGTGCCATTGCGGCTGTAGTCGCGGCTCGCCACCTGCAGCGCCATCGGCAACATCACGTCGCCCGGCCCCAGCACCGTATTGAAGGTGGCCGGCAGCACGCCGACGATGGTATGCGGCACGCCTTCCACCTGCAGGCTGCGACCGATCACATGGGCATCGCCGCCATAGCTGCGCAGCCAGAAACCGTAGCCGAGGACGACCACGGGCGGGCCGTGTGGACGATCCTCCTGCGCATCGAAGTTGCGACCCAGCACCGGCCGCAAGCCCAACGCGGGCACGATCCCGCGATCCATATAGGTCACTGGCACCTGCACCGGTGCGCCGGCGCCGGCGACGTTCACCGTAGAGCGCGGCCGCCACAGCCCCAGCGAAACTACGCCGTCGAGCTTGTCCAGGTACTGGTATTCGTGCGGCGAGATGCCGCCCACGTGGCCGTTGTCCTGGATCTGGCCCAGCACCATCAGCCGCGACGGCTGCGGCACCGGCAGCGGTCGCCACAAGCTGTTCTGGATCAGCGTGGCCACCGCCACGCTGGCGCCGATACCCAGCGCCAGCACACTGCTCGCCAGCAGCAGGAAGCCGGGGCGGCGAAGCATCGCCCGCCAAGCACGCCAGATCTCAACGAGCCAGATGTTCATGCGCGAACCCTCCCTTCCATCGCTTCATTCCCCGCGCAAGGCGTGCATCGGCGCTACCCGCGCCGCGCGTAGTGCTGGCAACAGACAGGCGAGCAGACCCGCGATGGTGAGCACGACGCATACGCCAACCAGCACGAGCGGATCGAAGATGCCGCGATTAATCTCCTGCAGCACGGCGCCCAGCATGCGCGTCAAGGCGAGTGTGGCGGCCAGACCCAGCAGCAGGCCGACCGCGACCTGCCGGCCGCCGGCACGCAGCACCAAGCACACCACACCCAGCGGCTGGGCACCCAGCGCCGTGCGTACACCGAATTCGCGCTGCCGGGCGGCGACCGCTACGGTCATCACGGCATACATCCCGGCCGCAGCCAGACCCAGCGCCAGCAGTGCGAAGGTTCCGACCAGGAACAGGATGCGGCGCGTGTCGTCGGTGGTGGCGCGCACGATCCCGGCCATCGTCGCCAGGTTGGCGATCGGTTGCTCCGGCGCCACCTCGGCGACGGCGGCATGGACGGCCTGGCGATAGCTGTCCGGGTCGCCCCGCACGCGCAGCGCGAAGCGCAACGGCTCGAACGAGCGGAACACCCGCAGGATGTGCTCCGGCATCTGTGCAAATGGAAGGTAGAGGAACGAACGCTTCTGGTCGTCCAGCGGCCCGAACTGCCGCGTGTCGCCGACCACGCCCACGATGCGTGCGGTCACCGGGCGCGAGGCCGGGTCGCTGGCCATCACCTTGCCCGCGGCATAACCGCTGTAGTCGTTGACGACAACCTCCTTGCCCAGCGCATGGCCGCCGTACTCGCGCTCCGCCAACGTCTGATTCACGATGGCCACCGGCTCGCTGCCCACTGTATCGGTCGCGTTGAAGGATCGCCCTGCGCGCACGGGAATGCGAAACGTGGAGAAATAGTCTGCCGTGACGCCGCGAATCTGCGGATTTGGGTCGAAGTAGCCCTGCCCAGGCGCATGGATGCCGCCCATATTGAACTGCTGGTCGAACCCGCCCGCCGGCAGGCCATTGGTGACCGCCACCTGCTCGACACCCGGCACCGCGCGCAGGCGCGCCAGCACCTGCCGCACCAGCGCCTGCGTGGATGCGGCGGCGGGATGGTCGGCCCGTACCGGCGCGAGGTCGAAGGTGAGGATGTGGTCGCTGGCGAATCCCAGCGGTGTGTGCGCGGCGACATAGAGCGCATGCAGGAACAGGCCGGCACCGCACATCAGGCAGGTTGCCAGGCCCATTTGCGCCATCACCAGGCCTCGCCCCAATCGGCCGCTGTGGCGCCCCTGGCTGCGGCCGCCTTCATGCAGGGCTTCCTGCACCGATGCCGCAGCCAGTCCGCGCCATGCCCCGAACATCGCCGCCGCCAGCGCCGCCGGCACGGCGATGGCCAGCGCCAGCAAGACCACGCCCGTCGACAGGTGCAGGGCAGCCCCCTGCGTCCAGCTTGCCGGGGCGTAATGACCGAACAGGGACAGTCCCACCGCGGCCAGACCCAGGCCTGCGATGGCGCCGCTTGCGCCCACCAGCGCTCCCTCGGCGCAGGCAGGCAAGGCGAGGCGCCATGCCGGCGCGCCCAGGGCCTGGCGCACGACCGCGTCATGGCTGCGCGACAAGGTGCGCAACAGCATCAGGTTGCCGAGATTGACCAGCGCGATCACCAGCACGCACAGAGCGCTGGCCAGGAACAGCAGCATGACCGGGCGTTGCTCCTGATGCAGCGCAGCCTGCAGCGGCACACTGCCGAAGTGCACGTGCTTCCAGTACTCGACCTCTGCACCGGCGAGGCTCGCGTACATCGCATGCATCGCAGCATCTGCCTGTGCGTCCACTGTCGCCGCGCCGCTGCCGGGCGCCAGCCGCGCGATGGCGAGAAAATTGGTTCCGTCGTCGTAAGTGTGCGGGGCCAACGCCAGCGGCAACATGATGTCGGCCTGGCCGAACTGGTCGAAGCTGGCGGGCAGGACGCCGACGATGGTGTGCGGCACGCCTTCGACATCCAGGCTCTGGCCAATCGCCGTTACCGCACCGCCAAAGCGCCGCAGCCAGTAACCCTCGGTGAGGATCACCGCCTTGGGGCCGTTCCGGCTGTCTTCCTGCTCCGAGAAGTCGCGCCCCAGCCGCATCCTCACACCGAGCGTGGGCAACAAGCCCCGATCGGCACGGAAGGCGTACACCTGCTCCGGCGCGCCGTCGCCGGACACGTTGACCGCTATCGGTCCATCCTCGATGAGGCCCATCGAAGCGACGCCCTTGATCGACGCCATGTGCTGGTACTGCTGGGGCGACACGCTGTCGAGCAGTTGCCCCCGGCCCGTCGGCCCCAGCGCGACCAGCCGCTCAGGCGCGGCATACGGCAAGGGCCGCAAGAGCACATGGTCGATCAGCGCGAACACCGCCACCGTGGCGCCGATGCCCAGCGCCAGCACGCCGCTCGCCAGCAGCAGGAAGCCCGGCCGGCGCAGGCTGGCGCGCCAGGCCCGCCAGATCTCCGCAAGCCAGACGTTCACGCACCCACCTCGATGCGCTGGCCGATCAGCGCGTCGAGGCGCGACTCGTCCTCGCGGCGCAGGCGGTCGAAGGTCTCTTCGTCCACCACGCAGCCGTCGAACAGGCGCACCTTGCGCTGGGCGAGTTCGGCGTAGCGCGCGTCGTGGGTGACCATGCAGATGGTGGCGCCGCCCTTGTGCAGTTCGTCGAGCAGGGCCATCACCGCCTCGCCGTTGCGCGAGTCGAGGTTGCCGGTGGGTTCGTCGGCGAGCAGGATCGCCGGCTTGCCGACCAGTGCGCGCGCCACCGCCACGCGCTGCTGCTGGCCGCCGGAGAGCTGCGCGGGGTAGTGGCGCATGCGATGCGCCATGCCCACGCGTTCCAGCGCCTCCTGCACGCGCGTGCGGCGCTCGGCGGCGTCGATGCCGCCGCGGTAGGTGAGCGGCAGCTCCACGTTCTCCTGCACGGTGAGGTCGCCGATCAAATTGAACGCCTGGAAGATGAAGCCGATCTCGGCGTTGCGGATGCGCGCGCGCTGCGCGGCGTTGAGCGCGGCGACGTCGTGGCCGTTCAGCACGTAGCTGCCGGAGCTCGCGGTATCGAGCAGGCCGAGGATAGACAGCAGCGTGGTCTTGCCGCAGCCGGATGGGCCGGAGATGGAAACGTATTCGCCGCGCTCGATGTCGAGGTGCACGTCGCTGAGCGCGTGGGTTTCCACTTCGTCGGTCTGGAACACCTTGCGGAGGTCCTTGAGGGTGATGACGCTGGCGGTGTCGGTCATAAAAGCTCCGGGAGATGTGTAGGAGCGCACCCTGTGCGCGATGGGGCATTCGACGAAGAGCGTGTTCGCGCACAGGGTGCGCTCCTACGCGGTGTTCATTTCAAGCGGATGCGATCGTATTTGTCCCACTGGCTGGTGTCGGAAAGGATCACCTGGTCGCCGGCCTTCAGGCCGCGCAGGATCTCGACGCGGTCCACCGAAGCCGCGCCGATGCGCACCGGCACGCGGGTGGCGGTGGCGCCGCCGGGGTCGAGGCGGAACAGGCTGAGGTCGCCATCGGCCTTGGCCAGCGCGGGGCGGCCCACCGACAGCACGTCGCGCAGCAGGGCGATGCGGATGCGGCCGTCGACGGAAAGATCGGGCCGCGCGCCGGGCGGCAGCTTGCCGGTGAGATCCACATCCACCTGCACGCTGCCGTTGCGCACGGCCGGATCGATGCGCTCCACCTTGCCGTCGACGAGGCCGTTATGGGTGTCCACGCTCACCGGCATGCCCATCGCCACGTCCTTGGCCTGCACCTCGGGCACCTGCAGGCGCGCGATCAGCACGTCCGGCTTAGCCACCCGCGCGAGGTTGGTGCCGGCGGCAACCTGGGCGCCCTCCTGCACGGCCACCTCCTGCAGCACGCCGGCGATGCCGGCCTTCACCTGCAGCGCGTCGGCCTGGCGCTGGCGCAGCTGCAGGTTGCTCTGCTGCTGCGCCAGCGCGGCCCGCGCCGCGTCGATCTGCGCCTTCATGCTGGCGGCGAACGCGGCCACGCGCTGCCGCTCGATCCGCATGCGCTCCTGCAACTGCTTCAGCGCGATCTGGCCCTGCTCGAACTGCACACGCGGGATCAGCTGCTCTTTCGCGGCGATGGTGTCGGCGTCGGCCTTGACCTTGGCCGAGGCGTAGTCGGACTGCGCCTGCGCCTGCGCACTGCGCTGGTCGAGCAGTTGCGATTCCAGCTCGGCGCGCTTGGCGGCCACTTCGGCCTGCGCCGCCGCCACCTGCGCCTGCGCGTTGCGCAAAGCGTCCTCCACGGTGGGATCGGCGAGCCGGATCAGCGCGGTATCCGGCTGCACGGGCGTGCCCGGCCACACCAGGATCTTCTCCACCTGGGCCGGCGTGGCCGCGGCCAGCCAGCGGATCTCGCGCGGCACCAGGGTGCCGGTGGCGCGTACCTCGCGCAGCATGTCGCCCTGCTGCACGGCATCGATCCACAGGCTGCCGCGATCCGCCGCCGGCAAGGCCGGGCCCAGCCGCCACACCAGCACGGCCAGCGCGGCCACGGCCAGCGCCGCGCCGCCCGCCATCAGCCGCAGGCGTCGGCGCTTGCGGATGCCATACATCGGGTTCGCGATATCCATGCCGCAAGCATGGCAAGCCGCGTGCCAACCGGGAGCGGCTGGATTCTCCTTGCGAATCAAGGCCCGATGTTGGCGGCAAGCGGCGGCCGGAAGCCCGCGCCGTCCGCATCCGGATCGCGGCGTCCGTTGGCGGACGCCGCGGTCACGCCGGCCTCAGTGCGCCTCGCGCAGCTTGTGCGCGCCCGCCTGCATCAGGCGGTCGGTCCAGGCGATGCCGATCGCCGAGAGGATGAAGACCACGTGGATGATGGTCTGCCACATCACCCCCACCGGGGTGAGCGTGGAGCACTTCAGCGCGAAACCGGCGTTGACGTTCTCTGCGACGCTGGCGAGCGCGTCCGGCGAACAGAACGGCAGGCCCTGCAGCGCGCCGGCGGCGATGAAGGTCTTCAAAAGGTGAATCGAGGAGATGCCGATGATCGCCATCGCCAGCTTCACCTTGAGCACCGAGGCGTTGACGTGGCTCAGCCACTCCGGCTGGTCGGGGTGGTCTTCCAGCCGCAGGCGGGAGACGAAGGTTTCGTAGCCGCCGACGATCACCATGATCAGCAGGTTGGAGATCATCACCACGTCGATCAGGCCGAGCACGATCAGCATGATCTCCTGCTCGCCCAAGCTCGGCGCCTCGTGGATCAGGTGCCACAGCTCCTTGCCGAACAGGAACACGTAGACGCATTGCGCCACGATCAGGCCGAGGTAGAGCGGCAGCTGCAGCCAGCGCGCGCTGAAGATCAGCAGTGGCAGCGGGCCGAGCCGGGGTTTCGTATTTTCCTGCATAAAGAACTTCCGAACGGCGCACCAGCGTAGCGGGCGCGGCGCGGGGCTGCCAAGGGCTGCGCCGATCAACCCCAGCGCAGTCCATGTGCCGGCTAGCCGGTGTTCTGCAGCCCCTGCGCCACACCGTTGACGCAGGCCACCAGCGCCTGCAGCAGGGCGTCGTCCTGGCGGTCGTCCGCGCGCCAGCGCCTGAGCAGATCGACCTGCAGCAGGCTCATCGGGTCGATGTAGGGATTGCGCAGGCGGATCGAGGCGGCGAGGCGCGGATCGCCCTGCAGCAGTTCGCGCGCGCCCTTGAGCTTGAGCACCCAGGCGCGGCTGCGCTCGAACTCGGCGCGGATCAGCGCGAAAAACGGCTCGTGCAACTCGCCGGCCAGCTGCGAGAAGGCCTCGGCGATATCGAGGTCGCACTTCGCCAGCAGCATCTCCACGTCGTCCAGCGCGTTGGCGAAGAACGGCCAATCGCGCGCCATCTCCACCAGGGCCTGCTCGCCGTATTCGGCGGCACCCCATTCCAGCGCGCTGCCCAGGCCGTACCAGCCGGTGATGATGGAGCGGCACTGCGTCCAGGCGAACACCCAGGGGATGGCGCGCAGATCCTCCACGCCGCGCATGCTGCGCCGGCGCGAGGGGCGCGAGCCCAGCGCCATGCGCTCGATCACGTCGATCGGCGTGGCGCTGCGGAAGTAGTCCACGAAACCCTCGCACTCGACCAGCGCGCGATAGGCCTGCCGACTGCGCGCGGACAACGCGTGCATGCGCTCGCGCCACTCCGCTTCGCGCGACTCCTCGTCGCGCGGACGCAGGCTGGCGCGCAGCACCGCGCCCACGGTCTGTTCCAGGTTGCGCAGGGCCAGCGCACGGATGCCGTACTTGCGGTGGATTACTTCACCCTGCTCGGTGACGCGCAGCACGCCAGCCACCGCCCCGCGCGGCGAAGACAGCAGCGCGGGCGTGATGCGCGCGCCGCCGCGGCTGGCCGAGCCGCCGCGGCCGTGGAAGAAGGCCAGCGCGATGCCATGTTCGCGCGCCACCTCCAGCAGCTCCACCTGGGCGCGCTGCAAGCCCCAGCGCGAGGCCAGCGTGCCACCGTCCTTGCCGCTGTCGGAATAGCCCAGCATCACCCACTGGCGGTCGCCGCGCACGGCAAGGTGGGCGCGGTAGAGCGGATCGGCCAGCAGGGCGCGCAACGTGGCCGGGGCGTTGCAGAGATCGTCTATGGTCTCGAACAGCGGGGCGATGTCCAGTGGGACGTGGCTGCTTGCGTCCTCCTCCTCGACCAGCCCGCCATGCTTGGCCAGCGCCAGCACCGCCAGCACGTCGGCGGCGGAGCGCGCCATGCTGATGATGTAAAGGCCGGTGGCCGCCACGCCGTAGCGTTGGCGCGCATCGCGCAGGGCGGCGAACACCGCGCGCAACGAGGTCGCCACGCTGTCCTCGCTGGCGACGAAATCGCGTTCGCCGCGCAGGCAGGCGTGCAGCGCGGCCACGCGTTCGTCCACGCCGCGCTTCGACCAGTCCGGGTCGCCAAGCAGCGCGGCGAGCGCGTCGTCGTGCACGCGCGAGTCCTGGCGCGCGTCGAGCCGCGCGAGGTGGAACCCGAAACTGCGCACGCGCCAGATCAGCCGCTGCACCGCATAAGCCCCCGCGTGCAGGCCGCGGTGGTCGACCAGGCTGGAAGCGATCAGTTCGAGGTCGTCGCGCAGCTCGTCGGCGGAGGCGTAGGCCTCCGGATGTTCGTCCTCGTGGGTGGCTTCGAGCCGCGCGCCGATCAGGCTGAGCAGGCAGCGGTAAGGCATGTCGGCATGGCGCGGACGAATGCGCGCCGCGGCCTGCGGAAAGCGCGCGTGATAGTCGTCCAGCCGCTGGCGCAGGCGCGGATCCACCTGCACGCGGCCCTCTGTCTGGCTGAGCAGGCGGGCCAGCGCGGCGACGTCGGCGATGTAGCACTCCAGCACCTGCGCGCGCTGGCTGGCGAGACTGGCGGCGATGGTGTCGGCGCCTACGTTGGGGTTGCCGTCCATGTCGCCGCCCACCCAGGTGGCGAAGGAGAGCAGGCGCGGCAGCGGCACCGCCACGCCGTAGACCGCCTGCAGTGCATCGGCGAGCGCCTCGTACAGCGCGGGCACGATACGGTAGATCGGGTCGGCGAGGTAGAAGCCCACATGGTCGCGCTCGTCCTGCACGCTGGGACGTACCGGCGAGGCCTCGGCGGTCTGCCAGCCGGCGGTGAGCGCCATGTGGATGCGCTCCTCGTCCTCGCCGCGCTCCTGCGGCGTGCGTCCGCCGTCGAAACCGTCGATCAGCGCGCGCACGATGGCTTGTTCCTTCACCAGCAGCGAGGCGCGCACCGCCTCGGTGGGGTGCGCGGTGAACACCGGCTCCACTTCGAGCCGCAGCAGCCAGTCGAGCAGCTCGGGCGCCGTTACGCCCTGCGCCTTCAGCCGCTCCAGCACGTCGCGCAACGATTCCGGCTGCGGTGCGCCGCCCTCGCGCTGGTAGTCGCGGCGGCGGCGGATGCGATGCACGCGCTCGGCGATGTTCACCGCGTTGAAGTAGGTGGCGAAGGCGCGCGCCAGCGCTTCCGCGTGCGCCGTGTCGAGCCCGCTCAGCGGATCGGCCAGCCCGGCCAGCGGCGCGCCCTCCTGGCGGCGCGCGATGGCGGCGACGCGCACACGCTCCACCTCGTCGAGGAAGGCCGGCGCCACCTGCTCGGCGAGCATGCGGCCGACCAGGGCGCCGAGCCGGCGCACATCGTCGCGCAGCGGCGCATCGGGCAAGGCAGGCTCGGGACTGCGGGGGGCGTTGATCACGACGGCATCGGCTCGCAGGAGGCGGAATCCCAAGCCTAACGCAAGCGCGACACTTTTGCTGCAATGCCGCAAAACCCTTCGGCCGGCCGCCGCGCGGCCACTCCGGAGGCATGTCCGCGCCAGCGCCGCTATAATCATCGCTTCCCGTCGAGGGGCGCTGCGACCGTGACTTGTTCCCGGCCAGGCTCGGCGGTGTTCTTCCAGCAACGGCGCCCGGTTTGTCCCCATCAAAACCGGAGCTGCACATGAACGCCGCACTCAAAGAAAACAGCCACGACTACAAGATCCGCGACATCGGTCTCGCCGATTTCGGCCGCAAGGAACTGGACATCGCCGAGCACGAGATGCCGGGCCTGATGTCGATCCGCCGTAAGTACGCCGCCGCCAAGCCGCTCAAGGGCGTGCGCGTCACCGGCTCCTTGCACATGACGATCCAGACCGCGGTGCTGATCGAGACGCTGAAGGACATCGGCGCCGACGTGCGCTGGGCCTCGTGCAACATCTTCTCCACCCAGGACCACGCCGCCGCCGCGATCGCCGCCACCGGCACGCCGGTGTTCGCGTGGAAGGGCGAGACGCTGGAGGAATACTGGGACTGCACGCTGGACGCGCTGTCCTTCCCCGACGGCAAGGGCGGCTTCCTTGGGCCCCAGCTGGTGGTCGACGACGGCGGCGACGTGACGCTGCTGATCCACAAGGGCTACGAACTGGAAAAGGGCGACGAGAGCTGGGTCAACAGCACCTCCGGCAGCCACGAGGAGCAGGTCATCAAGAACCTGCTGAAGCGCGTCGCCAAGGAGCGCCCGGGCTACTGGACCCGCGTCGTCGCCGACTGGAAGGGCGTGTCCGAGGAAACCACCACCGGCGTGCACCGCCTGTACCAGCTCGCCGAGGCCGGCAAGCTGCTGGTGCCCGCGATCAACGTCAACGACTCGGTGACCAAGAGCAAGTTCGACAACCTGTACGGCTGCCGCGAGTCGCTGGCCGACGGCCTGAAGCGCGCGATGGACGTGATGCTGGCCGGCAAGGTCGCCGTGGTCTGCGGCTACGGCGACGTGGGCAAGGGCTGCGCGCACTCGCTGCGTGCCTACGGCGCCCGCGTGGTGGTGACCGAGATCGACCCGATCAACGCGCTGCAGGCGGCGATGGAAGGCTTCGAGGTCAACACCGTCGAGAGCACGCTGGGCCGCGGCGACATCTATGTCACCACTACCGGCAACAAGGACGTGCTGACACTGGCGCACATGCAGGCGATGAAGGACCAGGCCATCGTCTGCAACATCGGCCACTTCGACAACGAGATCCAGGTCGACGCGCTGAACGCTTCCGGCGCCACCCGCCTCAACATCAAGCCGCAGGTAGACAAGTACACGTTCAAGAACGGCAACGCGATCTTCCTGCTCGCCGAAGGCCGCCTGGTGAACCTGGGCTGCGCCACCGGCCATCCCAGCTTCGTGATGAGCAACAGCTTCTCCAACCAGACGCTGGCGCAGATCGACCTGTGGTCCAACAAGGATTTCTACGATCCGAAGGTCTACATCCTGCCCAAGAAGCTGGACGAGGAAGTCGCGCGCCTGCACCTGGAGAAGATCGGCGTGAAGCTCACCACGCTCACCAGCGAACAGGCCGCCTACCTCGGCGTGCCGGTGGAAGGACCGTACAAGCCGGAGCACTACCGCTACTGAGCGGAAAGTTCCGGTACTGCTGGAACGAGACGGGCGCCGCGAGGCGCCCGTCTTTTTGCAGGTCACGAGCGAACTTGAACGATTAGGACATGCGTCCTACACTTGCGCATGAATTAGGACATTCGTCCTACGGAAGGTTCTCGGCGGCTCCGTCATGAAGAAGGCGAATACAACCCGCGACGCCATCGTCGAGATCGCCGACACGCTGTTCTACGAACGGGGTTTCGAGCACACATCGTTTTCCGACATCGCCGATGCAGTCGGCATATCGCGCGGAAATTTCTACTACCACTTCAAAAGCAAGGACGAGATCCTCGATGCGGTGATCGCGGCGCGCACGCGCAAGACGTGCGACATGCTTGCCAGGTGGGAAGCACAAAGCGACGGCCCCGCCGAATGCATTCGCCGCTATCTCGGCATCGTGCTGACCAACCGCGGCAAAATCATGCACCACGGGTGCCCGGTCGGCAGCTTGAGTGGCGAGCTGGCCAAGCTGGATCATCCGCTGCGCCCGGACGCGAGCGCCATCTTCCAGTTGTTCCGTGACTGGCTGGCCAGACAGTTCGCAGCGCTCGGGCAAGTGCAGGATGCCGACGCGCTCGCGATGCATGTGCTCGCTTTCAGCCAAGGCGTCGCCGTGATGGACAACGCCTTCCATGACAAGGCCTTCGTCCAGCGCGAGGTCGAACGCATGACGCGATGGCTCGCGGACATAGCAGCCGCAGCCGCCAACACCTGACCCACCGGGGACGCATTATGTTCGTCGTACTGCTCAGATTCTCCAGCCACCGCGATCAGGCCGCCCGTCTCCTCGCCGCGCACAACGAATGGCTCCGCAGTGGCTTCGACGATGGCGTATTCCTGTTGGCCGGCAGCATTCAGCCGGCCGCCGGCGGTGCGATCCTCGCGCATGGCGTTTCTCACGCCGACCTGCAACGGCGAGTGGATGCCGACCCCTTCGTCGCTGCGGGTGTCGTCGACGCGGAGATCATTGCCGTTTCGCCCGCAAAGACCGACCCGCAACTCGCCTTCCTACTGGGCTGATACCGACGAGGCATCTCCATCATGGATACGACGATCACCGGCCCGGACGAAAAGCGGCGCTGCCGCTGGTGTGCCGCGGCTCCCGAGTTCCTCGACTACCACGACACCGAATGGGGCTTCCCCGTCGCTGACGACCGGCGCCTCTTCGAGAAGCTTAGCCTGGAAGGATTCCAGTCCGGGCTCAGCTGGCGCACGATCCTCGCCAAGCGCGAAAACTTTCGCCGCGCCTTCCATGATTTCGACTTGGAGCGAGTCGCACGCTTCACCGCGCACGACGTGGAACGCCTGCTCCGGGATCCGGGCATCGTTCGCCATCGCGGCAAGATCGAAGCCGTCGTCGGCAACGCGCAGCGCGCACGTGAATTGGTCGACTCGGAAGGCTCCCTCGCGGCGTTCGTCTGGCGCTACGAGCCCAAGACATCGACCGCCCCGGCGCAAACCGCCTCGAGTTCCCGTGAGTCCATCGCTCTGTCAAGGGAACTGAAGAAGCACGGCTGGAGGTTCGTTGGCCCCACGACCGTCTACGCCTTCATGCAGGCCATGGGACTGATCAACGACCACGTCGCCGACTGCGCCATCCGCGAACAGGCTAGGCAGGCACGAAAGGCGTTCCGCAAGCCCGCATGAAAATTCACGGCTACGGCCGCCAGTTCGCATTGCACTCCCAGAACGCCACGCTGCGGCGGTAGGCCTCGCGGTCCAGCGGCATGCCGGAGCCGCCCTCCTCCACGCCCAGCGCGTTGCGCATCATGGTGATCGGCGCCATCGGGATTTCCTCCGGCTCCATCGTGTAGATGCAACCGACGATGCCCCAGTCGGCGTCGATCGGCTCGCCTTCTTTCGCGAGCTGCCCGCGGTTGTAGAGGATGACCACCAGCCAGTCCGCCACCGGCGGCTGCACGCCCTCGAACCAGCGCACCAGCACCGGCAGTTCGGCCTTGGTGCGCGCCTCGTAGGCGCTGCGCAGCAGGTGCCGGTTGGCGTCGGTGACGGGCACGGTGAGGCAGCGCGTGGAGGTCCAGTTGCGGTGCACGTGCAGCTTGCAGAACGGCGCGTAGCCGTCGAGCACCCTGAACGGCGCTTCGTCGTTGAGACGACGCTGGAATTCTTCTGGCGTGCAGTCCTGGATCGTGTTTCCGCGCGGCTCGCGCGGGAACAACCGGGCACGGGCAAACGGAGTCAGGACGATGGACATGGCGCAGCCGGCAGGGGAAGGGCACCAGCCTAGCGCACACGACGCTTCTCCCTGCCTGTCGCCATGCCCGACCAACGATGACGTCGTGGTCCGCTTGCACGGGCATGACGCCGCATTTCTCGTCCCCTTCGTTTGGACGTCTATCTTTTCATCGCGATGAACGTATAGAATTACCCGGAGCACGCCCAAAGGACTCCCATGCCCGCCATCAGCCTCGAATTCTTCCCGCCCAAGACCGACGAGCAACGCGCCCAGCTGGACCAGGCCGCGCATATGCTGAAGGCCTGGCGGCCCGAGTACGCGTCGGTGACCTTCGGCGCCGGCGGCTCCACGCTGAGCTACACCGGCGACACCGTGGCGCACTTGCATGCGGCGCACGGCCTCACGGTGGCGCCACACCTGTCCTGCATGGGCGGTACGCGCGCCGAGATCCGCACCCTGCTCGACGGCTACAAGGCCGCCGGCTACCGCCGCATCGTGGCGCTGCGCGGCGACCTGCCCTCCGGCATGGCCAGCGCAGGCGACTTCCGCTATGCCGCCGAACTGGTGCGCTTCATCCGCGAGCACAGCGGCGACCACTTCCACATCGAAGTGGCGGCGTATCCGGAAATCCACCCGCAGGCCGACGACGCCCATGCCGACCTGCTCCATTTCAAGGCCAAGGTGGACGCTGGCGCGAACGGTGCGATCACCCAGTACTTCTTCAACCCGGATGCGTATTTCCGTTTCGTGGAGGACGCCTACAAGCTCGGCGTGCGGGTGCCGATCGTGCCGGGCATCATGCCGATCGCGAACTACACCCAGCTGAAGCGCTTTTCCGACGCCTGCGGCGCGGAGATCCCGCGCTGGATCGCCAAGCGCATGCAGGCGCACGGCGACGATGCCGCCGCGGTGCGCGCGCTGGGCGCGGAAGTGGTGGCGCAGCTGTGCCGCCGCCTGCTCGACGGCGGCGCGCCGGGCCTGCACTTCTATACGCTGAACCGCGCCAAGGCCACGCGCGCGGTGCTGGAACAGCTGGACTGAGCCTTGGCGCTTGCCGCGGCGAGCCGTCCATGGCCCGCAATCCGCTGCGATTCACGGTTGGCGCAAGACGTCGTCGCTATGCTGGCGCGATGCGCGCGCTCGCCCTGCTCCTGCTGTTTTCGCTGCCTGCCGCCGCCCTGCCGGCGCGGGCGCAGAACCCGATCCACCACTGCGTGGACGCGCACGGCAACCCGCTGTTCACCGACCAGCCCTGCACTTCCCAGCAGGCCAAGCCGGTGCAGGCACCGCCGCCCGCACCGGCCGCGAGCGCTACGACGCCCGGCATGCCCGCACCCCTGCAGCATTGCGCCACCACGGCGGCGGAACTGCGCCGGCGCGTGATCGACGCCTTCGCCGCGCGTGACCCGAACCAGCTGGCCGGACTGATGCTGTGGCATGGCTACGGCCACGTATCGGCGGTCGACGACGTTCGCGCGCTGGGTCGGCTGGTGCAGCAGCCGCTGCTGGAGATCCACTTCGGCGATGAAACAACCGGCGATCCCGCCACAGCGGACAGCACCGGCCAGCCCATGGCCGCGTCGCCCATGCTGTCGGCGGACGAGCTGCAGCTGCGCACCAGCGGCGACGGCGAACGCGACACGCGTTTCGCGATCGCCCGCCAGGCCGGCTGCCTGTGGCTGCGCTACGGCGGCTGAAAGCCGCGCCGGGAGCCTGCGAAACGCGCCATTGACACTGCCCTGCCGCCCGCCCGGTTATCATGGGCAGTCCCCCACGGAGAACCGTCATGGCGCAGCAGTACCCCGAATGGATCTGGCAGAACGGCGCGATCAAGCCGTGGGCCGAGGCCACCACCCACGTGATGTCGCATGCGCTGCACTACGGTTCCTCGGTGTTCGAAGGCATCCGCAGCTACGCCACGCCGGACGGCGCGGCGATCTTCCGTCTCACCGACCACCTCAACCGCCTGTTCCACTCGGCGAAGATCTACGACATGGCGCTGCCGTACACGCGCAACGAGATCGCCGCGGCCTGCCGCGAAGTGGTGAAGAAGAACGGGCTCGCCGCCGCCTACCTGCGCCCGGTGGCATGGCGCGGCCTGGGCGGCTTCGGCCTCTCCGCCGAGACGCCGATCGACGTGGCCGTGGCCGCGTGGCCGATGGGCCCCTACCTCGGGCCGGAAGCGCTGGAGCAGGGCATCACCGCCTGCGTGTCGAGCTGGCAGCGCTTCGCACCCAACACCATCCCGGCCGGCGCCAAGGCCGGCGGCAACTACCTCTCCGGCCAGCTGATCGCGCGCGAGGCACGCCGCCTCGGCTTCGGCGAAGGCATCGCGCTGGCCTCCACCGGCCTACTCAGCGAAGGCGCGGGCGAGAACATCTTCCTGGTGTTCGACGGCGTGCTGCACACCACGCCGGCCAGTGCGTCCATCCTCACCGGCATCACCCGCCACTCGCTGATCACGCTGGCGCGTGAGGACGGCATCGAGGTGATCGAGCGCGACCTCCCGCGCGAATACCTCTACCTCGCCGACGAAGTATTCATGTGCGGCACCGCCGCCGAAGTCACCCCGATCCGCGCGGTCGACGGCAAGCAGGTCGGCGCCGGCAAGGCCGGCCGCGTCACCCGCCGCATCCAGGAGCTGTTCTTCGGCTTGTTCAACGGCAAGACCAACGACCAGTGGGGCTGGCTGGAGCCGGTTTGAGGCTTTGCCCTTGAAGCCCCTCTCCCACTCGAGGGAGAGGGGCGCAGAGTGGCTACTTCACTAACTGTTTCGCCAGCACGCCAGTGACCCAGCGATCCACATCCTGCGGTGTGATCCCATCCCCGCCATGCGGAACATCGGCGCTGATGCGAATATCGAGCAAACGTCCATCCGCACCCACCAGCGCCAACGCTGGATAGGTATTGATGCCAAGTGTGTCGAGCCACGCCTGGCCGCCATACGCCACCGGCCATGAAAACTTCCGCTGCTTCACGTAACCGGCGGCAGTCGCTGCATCATCGAAGGTGACGGCCAGCACGCGCATGTGCGGGTGCGCGCTTGCGTAAGCGTTCAAGGCTGGCGTCTCCTGGACACAGCCTGCGCACTGGGCAAAGAAGAAATTGATCAGCGCAGGCTGTCCATGCAGAGCTTCGTTGTCCACCTCACCACCACCGACCGTAGCGAGCCGGAACGGTGGCAGCGGCTTGCCCGGTTTGATCATGTGGACAGGTATGCCCGTTCCTGCCGCCGCGAGCCTCTTCGCCGCTGGCGAACCCGCCGGATTCAGACTCAGCACCGCCGTGTGCTTGTTCTGATCATTTTCCAGATTGAACGTCAGATGCTTCTGCTCGAACTCGGCAACGAAGTCCGCCTTGGTCACCACCTTGCCAACGTCATTGCGATACGTGACTGCATAGCTGCTGTCGATGCCCTCCAACTTCAACAGTGAGTCCACCATCGTGTCGCCGTTATGGGTAGAAGGCACTAACACCGCGCTGACCTTGCGGCCGCTTTGGGCAGAAGCCACGAATCCCGCCAACGCCAGCACACCACCCAGCAAAGCCAGCCTCCCACGCGCACGTTTCGTCCTCATCACTGCTCCCCGCTCTGGCGCCATCGGCGCATCAGACCACCTCACCACGAGACCGGCAAGCTCGACGGTACCGCTATCATGTGCGGATGACCGACACCACCCCCACCCTCCCCGCCATCCGCCTGAAATCCGACCGCGCGCCCGGCCACCCGTGGGTGTGGTCGGCGCAGGCGCACAAGCCCGAGGGGCGCATCGCGCCGGGCAGCGTGGTGGACGTGGTGGACGCGAAGGGCCGCTTCGCCGGCCGTGGCTTCTGGAACGGCCACGCGCGCATCGCACTGCGGCTGCTCACCACCGATCCCGCGGAAACCATCGACGCCAGCTGGATCGCCGCGCGCATCGCCCGCGCGGTGCGGTTGCGCCGCGAACTGCTGCAGCTCGACCGCGACACCGACGCCTGGCGTGTGGTGCACAGCGAGGGCGATGGGCTCTCCGGCCTGATCGTGGACCGCTATGCCGACATCCTGGTGGTCGAATACTTCGCCGCGGGCATGTGGAAGTTCCGCGACGCGATCCGCGACGCGCTACTGATCCACTTCCCGGGCGCGCGCATCTACGGTTTCGCCGAAACGCACGTGCAGAAGCAGGAGTCCTTCGACTGCCGCGCCAGCGAACCACCCGCGCCGGTGGCGGTGCACGAGCACGGCCTCACCTTCCATGCCGCGCCCGGCGCAGGCCACAAGACCGGCTTCTTCGCCGACCAGCGCGACAACCGCCGCCGCTTCGCCGAACTGGCGAAGGGTCGCCGCGTACTCGACCTGTGCTGCAACGCCGGCGGCTTCGCCGTCCACGCGATGGCCTCAGGTGCGCGCGAGGCGGTGGGCGTGGACATGGACGCCGGCATCCTCGAGATCGCCCGCGCCAACGCCGCCGTGAACAATGTGGCAGTGGACTTCCAGCAGGCCGACATCTTCGACTGGCTGCGCGACGCCGTGGCGCGCGGCGAGAAATACGACGCGGTGATCCTCGACCCCGCCAAGCTCACCCGCGACCGCAGCAAGGTGTTCGACGCGCTGAAGAAATACTTCGCGATGAACCGCCTCGCGCTCGACGTGATCCCGCCCGGCGGCCTGCTGCTCAGCTGCTCGTGCACCGGCCTGGTCAGCGAGGCGGATTTCCTGGAGATGCTGCGCCGCGTGGCACTGAACGCTGGCCGCGAGATCCAGATCCTCGACGTGCGCGGCGCCGGCGCCGACCATCCGGTGCGCGCCGACGTGCCGGAAAGCCGCTACCTCAAGGCGGTATTCTGCCGGGTGGAATAAAGAAACCGCAGGAGCGCACCCTGTGCGCGATGGCTCTTGCTTCGATCAAGCACCATAGCCATCGCGCACAGGGTGCGCTCCTACGGCAGACGTTCATGCCTTGCGCGGCAGCCGCTCCTTCAACGCCGCCGCATCGAACGGGCCGGGATCGGCGATCAACGCGCGCGCCGCATCCACCTGGCCCCAGGTGTTCCACAGCAGCACGCCGCGCACACGGCCGTGTTCGAGGTAATACACCACGCCTTCGCGGTATGGATCGCGCCAGTCCTCGACCACCTGCAGGCGGGCATCGAGCAGGCCGACGGCCTCGTAGCCGAGGTCGAACAGGTCGGAGTAGAAGAACGGCAGGGTGTCGTAGCTGTCTGCGGCGCCGGCCATCGCGCGGCCGGCATGCCGCCCCATGCCGACGGCCGCATCCTCGTGCTCCACGCGCAGGCGCCGGTCCAGCGCGGGGTTGTAGAAGTTGGCGACGTCGCCGGCGGCCCAGATGTCGGGATCGCTGCTGCGCAGTTGCGCGTCGACCACGATGCCGTTGTCCACCTTGAGGCCCGCCTGTTCGGCCAGCGCGGTGTTCGGCGTCACGCCGAGACCGGCCACCGCGGCATCAGCCCGCAGCAGGCTGCCGTCGGACAGGCTCAGCTCCACACCGCCGCCGGCAGGCTGGCCACCGCTCACCCGCACGCCACTGCGCACGTCCACGCCGTGCTGGCGGTAGTAGTCGTCCAGATAACGCGCGAGGCCGCCGGGATAGCGAGTCGCGCCGATGTGTGTGTCCGGAAACAGCATGCTTACCTTGCAGCCGACACTGCATAACGAGGCGGCCAGCTCGGCGCCGATGAAGCCACCGCCGACCACCGCGATGATCGCGCCGGGCTGGGCAAAACGGCGCAAGGCCTGGTAATCGTGCAGCGTGCGGAAATGGATGAGGCGATCGCCGCCCTCGAACGGCAGCCGCCGCGGCGTGGCACCGGTGGCGAGCAGCAGGCGGCGGTAGCGGTAGCTGTCGCCCTGCCCGTCGCGCACGAGGTGCGCCGCGCGATCCAACGCCACGACGCGGCGCTCCAGGTACAGCTTCACGCCGCTGGCCGCAGTACCAAGGTCGATGTCGGCCACCTGCTTGTCGCCCTTCCACAGCGCCTTGGACAGCGGCGGCCGCTGGTACGGCGGAGCGGCCTCCTCGCCGACCATGCCGATGTCCCCCGTCGCGTCGGCCTCGCAGATCGCCTTCGCCGCCGCGTCGGCCGCCATGCCGGCGCCGACGATCAGGTAATCATGCACATGATCCATGAGCTGCTACCTCGCGGAACAACCCGGTCATCATGCGCGTCCGCGGCGAAAGCCGCGTGAATCGCAGCCGCTGCGACGGCTGGACGTACACTGATGCATACCGTTCCATGCGAAATCCGCCCATGCCCGTCAGCGAAACCCTGCTCATCGTCCTCGTCGTGCTCGCGCTGTCGCTGCTGGCCATGCAATTCGCCCTGCTGCTGCGCGGTCGCGGCGACGCCGGTCTGGCTGCGAAACTCGACGCGCTGAAGGACGACAACGAACGCCTGCAGCGCGCGCTGCGCGAGGAACAGCGCAGCGGCCGCGAGGAGCTGCAGCAGGGCTTCGAGCGTTTCCGCGGCCACGTCAACGAGCAGCTGGACGGCATGTCACGCCAGCAGGCCGAGCGCATCGACGGCTTCGGCCAGCGCCTCGCCGCGCTCACCGAGCAGACCGGCCAGGGCCTGCAGACGCTGGCCCAGCGCCTGGCCGAGGACGCGCGCCAGAGCCGCGAGGAACTCACGCTGGCGCTGAACCGCTTCGGCGAACAGCAGCAGCAGCGCCTCACCGCCCTGGGTGCCCAGCACGAACAGCGCATGGGCGAAGTGCGCGGCACGCTGGAAGGCCAGCTCAAGACCCTGCGCGAGGACAATGCCGCCCAGCTGGAAAAGATGCGCGCCACCGTGGACGAGAAGCTGCAGTCCACGCTGGAGGCGCGGCTGGGCCAGTCGTTCCAGCTGGTTTCCGAACGGCTGGAGCAGGTTCAGCGCGGCCTGGGCGAGATGCAGAGCCTCGCCACCGGGGTGGGCGACCTGAAGCGTGTGCTGGGCAACGTGAAGACGCGCGGCATCCTTGGCGAGGTGCAACTGGGCGCCCTGCTCGATCAGCTGCTGACGAGCGAGCAGTACCGGTCCAATCACGCCACGGTGCCGGGCAGCAACGAGCGCGTGGAGTTCGCGTTGCGCATGCCCGGCGCCGACGCCGAGCATCCGGTGTGGCTGCCGATCGACGCGAAGTTCCCGCGCGAAGACTACGAGCGCCTGCTCGACGCCCAGGAACGCGCCGACGCCGACGCTGCCGGCGTCGCCGCCGCCGCGCTGGAACGCCGCATTCGAGAGGAAGCGCGGACGATCCGCGCCAAGTACGTGGCGCCGCCCCACACCACCGATTTCGCGATCCTGTTCCTGCCCACCGAAGGCCTGTACGCCGAGGTGCTGCGCCGTCCCGGCCTGTTCGAGGCCTTGCAGCGCGAGCACCGCGTCACCGTGGCCGGGCCGACCACGCTCACCGCGATCCTCAACGCGCTGCAGATGGGCTTCCGCACGCTCGCCATCGAGAAGCGCAGCAGCGAGGTGTGGCAGCTGCTGGGCGCGGTGAAGAGCGAGTTCGGCAAGTTCGGCGACGTGCTGGACAAGGTGAAGAAGAAGCTCGACGAGGCCGGCAAGCACATCGAGGCCACCGGCGTGCGCACCCGCGCGATCACTCGCAGGCTGCGCGACGTGGAATCGCTGCCGGGCCAGGAGGCCGCGGGCCTGCTCGACAACGCCGCGGTCGACGAAATCGAGCCGGACGACGAGGCATGAGCACGCCGCGCCGCTCGCTCGGCGAGCACCGCCGCCGGCTCAGCGAACTGGCCGACGAAGTGCTGCAGCTGCATGTGGCGCTGCCACGGCGCGAGCGTCTGCTCGCGGGCCTCACCTATGCGCTGCGCGCGGTGCTGGCCGCCACGCTCGGTTACTTTGCTGCGCTTGCGCTGGGCCTGGAACAAGGCTACTGGGCCGCGATCACCGCGATCTCGGTGAGCCAGAGCAATTACGCCGAGGTGCGCAGCTCCTCGCGCGATCAGTTCCTCGGCGCGATGATCGGCGGCCTGATCGGCATGGCCGTCGCCACGCTCGGCCACGAACACTACCTGACCTATGTGCTGGCGGTGACGATCGGCATGGCGCTGTGCTCGATCCTCAACCTGGGCGCGGCCGGTCGCATGAGCGGCACCACCACCACGATCATCATGCTGGTGCCGCACGCCGGCGCGTTCTGGCAGTTCGCGCTGTTCCGGTTGGGCGAGGTCACGCTGGGCGCGACGGCGGCGCTGCTGGTGACGCGTGCGTTCAACCTGCTGGAGCGGCGCTGGTTCGGCGACGCGCCGCCATGAGCCGCCCTGGCCAGGACCCCGGCCGTTACACTAGGCCGGTCTGATCCCCCCGGAACTCCCCATGACCGACCCCACTCCCGACGACGTCACCCGCGAACAGGCCGAGGAAGCCGTGCGCACCCTGCTGCGCTGGGCCGGCGAGGACCCTGCACGCGAAGGCCTGCTCGACACGCCCAGGCGCGTGGTGAAGGCGTACCGCGACTGGTTCTCCGGCTACACCGAGGATCCGGGCGACTACCTGCGCCGCACCTTCAAGGAGGTGGAGGGCTACGACGAGATGGTGGTGCTGCGCGACATCGAGTTCGAGAGTCATTGCGAACACCACATGGCGCCGATCATCGGCCGCGCCCACGTCGGCTACTTGCCGACCAACCGCGTGGTCGGCATCAGCAAGCTGGCGCGGGTGGTGGAAGGCTACGCCCGCCGTTTCCAGGTGCAGGAGAAGCTCACCGCGCAGATCGCCCACTGCATCCAGGAAAACCTGCAGCCGGCCGGCGTGGCCGTGGTGATCGACGCCAGCCACGAGTGCATGACCACGCGCGGCGTGCACAAGCGCGGCGTGTCGATGGTCACCAGCCAGATGCTGGGCGCGTTCCGCGACGACGCGCGCACGCGCGCCGAGTTCCTCGACTTCATCGGGCTGCACGGCAGCATGCGCCGGTGATCCGCACCCTCGCCGTCGCCGCCGCGTTGCTGCTGCCGCTCGCGGCGACGGCGCAGGACTCGCGCAACGCCTACCTGCGGCAACTCGACACCGACGGCAACGGCTGCGTGAGCGAAGCCGAATACGTGGTCTGGATGAGCCGCGGCTTCCTGCGCATGGACAGCAACCACGACGGCGTGCTGGAGCCGAGCGAACTGCCCGGCGGCCACGGCAAGCCGGTGACACTGAAGCAATGGCAGGCCGATCTGCGCCGCCAGTTCCACCGGCTGGATCGCCGCCGCACCGGCTGCCTCGACGCGCAGGAACTCACGGCGCCGCCGGGCTGAGGCCTGCCGTTGCGGCGCAGGCCAGCCGCGCCGCGGTGTGATGCGTTATCGTTTCGCGTCTGCCGTCGCCGCATATGCCATGAACCAGCCCGCCGAACACGTCCCGCGCCGCCACGCCGCCCTCGCCTTCATCTTCGTCACTGTGATGCTGGACATGCTGGCGTTCGGCATCATCATCCCAGTGCTGCCGCACCTGATCGTCGACCTGATCGGCGGCAGCATCGCCAAGGCCGCCTCCTGGGTGGGCGCGTTCGGCGCGCTGTTCATGACGATGCAGTTCGTGTTCTCGCCGGTGCAGGGCGCGCTGTCGGACCGATTCGGCCGGCGCACGGTGATCCTGATCTCCAGTTTCGGGCTCGGCGTGGACTTCATCGTGATGGCGCTGGCGCCCGTGCTGTGGCTGCTGTTCCTGGGCCGCGCGGTGTCGGGCATCTGCGCGGCCAGCTTCTCCACTGCGAACGCCTACATCGCCGACATCGTGCCGAAGGAGAAGCGCGCCGCCGCATTCGGCATGCTCGGCGCGGCATTCGGCATCGGCTTCATCGTGGGGCCGGCGCTGGGCGGCCTGCTCGGCCACTGGCACCTGCGCCTGCCGTTCTGGGTGGCCGCCGGACTGTCGCTGCTCAACTTCTGCTACGGCTGGTTCGTGCTGCCGGAGTCGCTGCCGAAGGAGCGCCGTGCGCCGCGCTTCGACTGGCGCCACGCCAATCCGTTCGGCGCGGTGGTGCTGCTGCGCCGCTACCCGCAGGTATTCGCGCTGGCCACGGTGTTCTTCCTGATCAATCTGGCGCAGTTCTCGCTCAACTCCACCTACGTGCTGTACACCGACTACCGCTACGGCTGGGGGCCGCTGACCGTGGGCTATACGCTGGCCCTGGTCGGCTTGTGCAGCGGCCTGGTACAGGCGGTACTGGTGCGGCGCCTGATGCCAACATTGGGCGAGCGGAGAATGATCCTAGCGGGCCTCTCGCTGTGCATCGTGGGCTACGCGTTCTTCGGCTTCGCGCCGGGCCCATGGCTGTTCGTGCTGGGCATTCCGTTCCTGTGCATGGGCGGACTGGCCGGGCCGCCCGCGCAGTCGATGATGACCCACCAGGTCGATCCGCATGAGCAGGGCCGCCTGCAGGGTGCGCTGACCAGCCTCGCCAGTCTCGCCGGCATCTTCGGCCCGGCGATGTTCGCCAACCTGTTCGCACTCTTCATCAGCGACCACGCACCCGTGCATCACCTGCCGGGCGTGGCCTTCGTGCTGGCCGCGCTGCTGCTTCTGGCGGCGACCCTGGTGGCGATCCGCGCCACCCGTCACGTCGTCTCAGCGGCGCGCGCCGATGGCGCTGCGACACCTACCGTGCAGCCAGCCATCGGCGACGTGCTCGCACCCGAAATGCCTTCCCCCGACCCCGCGGAGCAAACCCGATGAGCCTCTCCATGTACCAGGCCAGCGTCCCCGTCTTCGTCCGTGCGCTCACCAACCTGCGTCATGTGCTGCAGAAGGGCGAGGCGCACGCCAAGGCGAAGAACGTCAGCGACGCCGTGCTGCTGCAGACGCGCCTGATCCCCGACATGCTCCCGCTGGTGAAGCAGGTGCAGATCGCCTGCGACATGGCCTGCCGCGGCTCCGCTCGCCTCGCCGGCGAGGAACCGAAGAGCTTCGAGGACAACGAAGCCACGATGGCCGAGGTGTACGACCGCATCGATCGCGCGCTCGCCTACGTGCAATCGTTCAAGGCCGAACAGATCGATGGCAGCGAAGGCCGCGCGATCCACCTCAAGATGCGCAACGGCGAACTGGATCTGCAGGGCCAGTCCTACCTGCTGCAGTTCATCCTGCCCAACCTGTTCTTCCACTGCACCACCGCCTACAACCTGTTCCGCGGCATGGGCGTGGAGATCGGCAAGACCGATTTCATCGGCACGCTTTGAGGGCGGCGGGGGCTCGCCGCGGAGCCTTCGTTTCGTTTGCGGGGTTGTTTGTGCGCTTTCGTAGGCGACGAAATGGGTTCGGACAGCCGTCGCCAACGACACAGCGGTTTCGTCCACCTACCGCAAGCGACAAAGCGGTTTCGTCCACCTGCGGGTGGCCGAGCCACTTCTCCTTTGCTTGTCCAAAGGAGAAGTAGCCAAGAGGAAACGACACCCCGCGGTGGCGCTTTCCGTCCATCCATGGCCGGAAAGTGCGAGAGGCGCGGCCGGGCTTTTCGGCCGGACTCCTGTCCGGTCGAAAAGGCGTTGCCTTCCATGGCAACGCCCGCTGCGCGGCCTTCTCGTCCACGCCTCACCGCCACCGAGGGGCCCCGGAACAGCAGCGCG
>Ga0187815_10000074_pt1 | contig 46242 bp, 36 predicted proteins | sample NC_S_5_FD_132962 | JGI IMG/M metagenome (GOLD analysis project Ga0187815, IMG submission 132962) | Wetland sediment microbial communities from Neuse River Estuary, North Carolina, USA - ASW-S_5 | ecosystem: Environmental > Aquatic > Freshwater > Wetlands > Sediment | place: USA: North Carolina... | reverse complement strand
GGCTGGGACTCGAAGCCTGGCGCTGGATGTTCCTCGCCGCGGTGGTGCCCGCGCTGGTCTACGGCACGGTGGTGCTGGGCGTGCCGGAATCGCCGCGCTACCTGGTGGCGCGCGGCCGGCTGGACGAGGCGAAGGCGGTGCTGCGCGAGGTGCTGGACCTGACCGACGAAGCCGCGCTGGACAGCAAGCTCAACGACATCGAGCACAGCCTGCGCATGGAATACCGCCCGCGCCTGCGCGACCTGCGCGGCAAGTGCGCGGGCCTGTTGCCGGTGGTGTGGATCGGCATCGCGCTGTCGGTGTTCCAGCAGTTCGTGGGCATCAACGTGATCTTCTACTACTCGTCCACCTTGTGGCATTCAGTGGGCTTCAGCGAGGCCCATTCCTTCAGCATCACCGTGGTCACCTCGGTGGTGAACGTGCTGGTGACCCTGGTGGCGATCGCGCTGGTGGACAGGATCGGCCGCAAGCCGCTGCTGGTGATCGGCTCGGCGGGCATGACGGTGACCCTGGCGCTGATGGCGTGGTGCTTCTCGCAGGCCAGCGGGAGCGGCACCACGCTGATGTTGCCGCACGGCGTGGGCATGCTGGCGCTGGTGGCGGCGAACGCCTATGTGGTGTTCTTCGGGGTGAGCTGGGGTCCGGTGGTATGGGTGCTGCTGGGCGAGATGTTCCCCAACGGCATCCGCGCGATCGCGCTGGCGGTGGCCGCGGCGGCGCAGTGGCTGGCCAACTTCGCGATCACCAGCAGCTTCCCCGCGCTGGCCGAGCTGGGCCTGCCGTTCGCCTACGGCCTGTATGCGGCCTTCGCGCTGCTGTCCTTCCTGTTCGTGCTGGGCGCGGTGCGCGAGACGCGGGGGATGGAGCTGGAAGAGATGCGGGCGTAAGGTCTTGCGCGGCGCGACACGGTACGATGCGTTGATGGGTGGCGCGTCGCCGCCCGAGCCACGCATCGGGTCGCGGATGAAGGGAAAGGCCACATCGTTCGATATCGCCCATCTCGCCGGGGTTTCGCAGTCCACGGTGTCGCGCGCGCTGCGCGGCAGCCCGTTGGTCAGCGAGGAGACCCGGCGGCGCATCCAGTCGGCTGCCGACACGCTGAACTACAAGGTGGACAAGAACGCCTCCAACCTGCGCCGCCAGCACACCGGCACACTGGCACTGCTGCTGTTCGAGGATCCCACGGCGGACGATTCGCACATCAATCCGTTCTTCCTGTCGATGCTGGGCTCAATCACCCGCGCCAGCGCGCAGCAGGGCTATGACCTGCTGATCTCGTTCCAGCAGTTCTCACGCGACTGGCACGCCGACTTCGCCGGCTGCCAGAAGGCCGACGGCCTGATCCTGCTCGGCTACGGCGACTACCAGTCGCACCGCGATAAGCTGGAGAAGCTGGTGGCGCAAGGCACCCGCTTCGTGCGCTGGGGCGCGGTGCTGCCTGGCCAGCCCGGCGTGTCGATCGGCTGCGACAACTTCGAGGGCGGCCGTGCGGCCACCGCACACCTGATCGGGCAGGGCTGCCAGCGCATCGCCTTCCTGGGCGACGCCACGCCGCACTATCCGGAATTCCACGAGCGCTACCGTGGCTATGCCGATGCGCTGCGCGCGGCCGGCCTGGCGGTGGACGAGACGCTGCAGGCCGACGCCGAGACCACCGAGCGCGCCGGCTACGAGGCGGCCGAACTGCTGCTGGAGCGCGGCGTGCCGTTCGACGCGGTATTTGCCGCCAGCGACCTGATCGCCATTGGCGCCCTGCGCGCCCTGGCCGAGCGCGGCCTCGCGGTGCCCGGCGACGTGGCGCTGGCCGGCTTCGACGACATTCCGATGGCCAGCTTCGTCAACCCCGCGCTCACCACGGTGCGCCAGGACACCGGCAAGGCCGGCGAGGTGCTGGTCGAGCAATTGCTGCGGCTGATCCGCGGCGACGGCGCCGAGAGCGCGATGCTGCCGGCGGAGCTGAAGGTGCGGCGTTCGAGCCTGCGCCGGTAGCGCAGCCATTGCGCAAGATCATGCGGGCGTCGCCATCGCATTCCCGCATTGCGGGGCCTCTGCGGCTGGCATAACCTGCCCTTGCCGTCCACGCATCGTGCGACAGGATCGCGTATCCCATGGGGCGTAGCCAGTTCGAACAGGGATCCCAGCATGTCTTCGAACGCATCACCGATGCGTACGTGGCGCTGGACCGCAACTGGCGTTTCACCTACCTCAACGCACGGGCCGGCGAACTGCTCGGCCGCCGCGCCGAGGAGCTGGTCGGCAAGCATATCTGGACGGAATTCCCGAAGGATGCAGACTCGCCGTTCCGGCAGGCCTGCGAACAGGCGATGGCTGAACAGCGGCCTCGGACCATCGAGGCCTGGTATCCGCCGCACGAGAGCTGGCTCGAGAACCACATCTATCCGTCGGCCGACGGCCTGACGGTCTATTTCCAGGACATCACCGAGCGCAAGCAGGCCGAGCAGCAGCTGCAGCAACAGCAGCGGCTGCTGGACCAGGCCCAACGGCTGGCCGAGGTCGGCAGCTGGAGCTGGGAGGTCGCCGCTAACCGGGTCAGTTGGTCGAACGAGCTGTACCGCATCTACGGCGTCGATCCGGCAAGTCACGCGGCTACCTTCGAGGTCTACCTGGCGCGCGTGCATCCGGACGACCGGCCGCGCGTGCGCGGCGCCGTCGAGCGCGCACTGCAGCACGGCGGCACGTTCGAGTTCGAGGAACGCATCGTGCGGCCGGACGGCGACGAGCGCGTGCTGCACAGCCGGGGCGTGGTGGAAGCCGATGCGGACGGCCACGCCGTGCGCATGCTGGGCGCCTGCCAGGACATCACTGCGCGCAAGCGCGACGAGCGGATGGCCGCCGGCCAGCACGAGATCCTGCTCGGCATCGCCGCGCAGCGGCCGCTGGCGGAAAGCCTGCAGCGCATTGCCAGCCTGCATGAGTCGCTGAACCCGGGCGCACTGTGTTCGCTGCTGCTGCTCGACGTCGAGGGCCGGCACGTGCTGCATGGTGCCGCGCCCAGCCTGCCGGACGCCTACAACCGAGCCATCAATGGACTGGAGATTGGCGAGGGGCGCGGCTCCTGCGGCACGGCGGCCTGGTGCGGCAAGCGGGTGGTGGTGGAAGACATCGCCACCCACCCGTACTGGGCGGCTTACCGTGAACTGGCGCTGGCGCACGGCTTGCGCGCCTGCTGGTCGACGCCGGTGCTCGGCAGCCACGACGAGGTGCTGGGCACGTTCGCGGTGTACTACTGCGAGCCGCGCGCACCGCGGGCGGAGGAGCTGGCGGCCATCGACCGCCTGCTGCCGATCGCGGGCATCGCGATCGAGAGCGAGCGGATGGTCGGGCGCCTGCGCGAGCGCAACCGCTTTTTCGAGATGTCGCAGGAGATCTTCTGCATCTTCGACCCGCGTAGCGAGCGCCTGATCCAGTTCAATCCCTCGCTGTCGCGCCTCACCGGCTGGGACACCGAAGCATTGAAGTCGCGCAGCTACCGTGACTTGCTGCTGCCGGAGCACGATGCCATGGCGTCGGATCCGGTCCTCGGACCGGCCGATGCTGACCAGCAGGTCCACGAGTTCGTCAACCGTTGCGTGGCAAAGGATGGCAGCGAGCACCTGCTGGAATGGACCGCATTCGCCACGCCGGATGGCCTGATCTACGCCGTGGCGCGCGACATTACCGCGCGCCGCCAGGCCGAGCGCAAACTGGCCCATGCCGCCAGCCACGATGCGGTCACCAGCCTGCCGCGCCGCCCGCTGCTGGAACGTGCGCTCGCCCTGATCCTGCAGAACCCCGGTACGTCGGCCTGGGTGCTGATGGTCGGCCTTGACCGTTTCCAGATGGTCAACGAATCGGTGGGCCACGTGATCGGCGACGACGCGCTGCGGCGCGTGGCCGGCCGCCTGCGTGCGGCGCTGGGTGCGCAATGGCAGATCGCCCGCATCGCCGGCGACAAGTTCGCGGTGGCGGCGGGAGGCTTGGGCAGGGAGGCGGCGCTGGAGCTGGCCGAGCGCCTGCGCGGCGTAGTGGCGCGGCCGATCGAGGGGCAGGATTACCGTTTGCTGCTCACCGCCAGCATAGGCGTCAGCCATTCGCCCGAGCATGGCGACACGCCGCCGACCCTGCTGCGCAGCGCCGAAGCGGCGATGATGCAGGCCAAGCGCGATGGCCGCGACCGCGTCAGCGAGTTCAGCATCGCGCAGAAGCAGGCCTTAGAAGAACGCGTACTGCTCGGCAGCCGCCTGCGCGACGCACTGCGCCAGGACGAGCTGGAGCTCTATTACCAGCCGCAGTACAGCGCGCTCGACCATTCGCTGACCGGCTTCGAGGCGCTGCTGCGCTGGAACAGCGGCGAGCTGGGACGGGTGCTGCCGGCCCGCTTCATCCCGGTCGCCGAGGCGCTTGGTCTGATGCCCGAGATCGGTGGCTGGGTATTTGCGCAGGCGGCGCGGCAGCTGCGCGCATGGCTGGATCGCGGCCATCGCGGTTTCACGCTGGCGGTGAACGTTTCGGCGCAACAGCTGCAGCATCCGCACCTGGTCGAGCAGGTGACCGAGGCGCTGCAGCGTTACACCGTGCCGCCAGCGATGCTGGACATCGAGATGACCGAGAGCGCGCTGATGGAGAACGTGGCGCGGATCCGCCGCACGCTGGGCGGCCTGAAATCGCTCGGCGTGCGGCTGTCACTGGACGATTTCGGTACCGGCTATTCCAGCCTCGCCTATCTGAAGCAGTTCCCGATCGACAAGCTGAAGATCGACCAGAGTTTCGTGCACGACCTGCCCGGCAATGCCGACGATGGTGCGATCGCGCAGACCATCATCGAACTGGCCCACCAGCTGCGCATGCTGGTCGCGGCCGAAGGCGTGGAAACTCAGGCCCAGGCCGCCTTCCTCGCGGGCCTGGGCTGCGACGAATTGCAGGGCAACGGCCTGGGCGCGGCGATGCCGGTGATCGATGCGGAGCGCTTCTTCGCTACGGCGCGAGGGGCCTCATCGGCGTAACCGTAGCGATCGGCCTCGGCAGGCAGCGCTGCCGCCGCCCCGGCGCAGGAGCAGCAGCATCTTCATCGTCGGCCGCGGCGGCAAGCGCCTGCAGCGGTCAGCCCGCGAGCAGTAGCGCGCCGCGCGGGGCATACCTCATGCCGCCTCGCCCGCGATCGCGTCTGTCTCGCACGGCTCCTGCACGCGCAGCGTGCACAGCCCCGCCACCAGCAGGCTTGCGCCGCCCAGCGCCAGCGCCCAGATCGGCTGGTCGTGGAAGAACAGCTTGAGCAGCACGCCGAGCACGCTGGCGGCGAGCAGCTGCGGGATCACGATGAAGAAATTGAAGATGCCCATGTAGATGCCCATCTTCGCCGCGGGCAGGTTGTCGGACAGCATCGCGTAGGGCAGCGAGAGGATCGAGGCCCAGGCGAAACCCACGCCCACCATCGAGGCGATCAGCCAGTGCGGGTCGCGGATGAAGAGGAAGGACAGCAGGCCCAGGCCGCCCAGCCACAGGTTGATCAGGTGGCTGATGCGCAGGCCGCAGGCGCGCACCAGCAGCGGAATCGCGATCGCGGCCAGTACGCCGACGCCGTTGTAGGTGCCCATCAGCACGCCGGCCCAGTTCGCGCCCGCGTTGTAGGCGATGGAGGTGGTGTCGGTGCTGCCGTAGAAGTGGCCGGCGACGGCGGGCGTGGTGTTGATCCACATCGCGAACATCGCGAACCAGGAGAAGAACTGCACCCAGTTCAGCCGGCGCATCGCGCGCGGCATGCCGTACAGGTCGCCCATGATCTGGCGCAGCGCGCCCTGGCGGCGGGTGTGGGCCAGCCACACGAACAGCGCGCCGGCACCGGCGAGGCCGCCGGCCAGCAGATAGAGCTCCTCGCGCAGCGCGTAATGCCGGATCAGCGCGAGCAGCACGAGGCCCAGCAGCAGGAACAGCGCGCCGAGCTTCCATGCCTGTGCTACGTTCACCGGCTCTTCCGCCACGTGGCTGTCGGCGAAGGCTTCCAACTGCTCCGGCGGATACTCGCGCGTGCTGAGGATGGTCCACAGCACCGCGCCCAGCAGCACCGCCGCGCCCGCGTAGAAGGAATACATCACCGAATGCGGCACCGTGCCGGCCGGCGCGGTGTTGGCCACGCCGAAGCGGGTGAGCAGCCAGGGCAGGAACGAGGCCACCACGGCGCCTACGCCGATGAAGACGCTCTGCATCGCGTAGCCCAACGGGCGCTGGCGCGGCGGCAGCTGGTCGCCCACGAAGGCGCGGAACGGCTCCATCGACACGTTGAACGAGGCGTCCATGATCCACAGCAGCCCCGCCGCCACCCACAGCGCGGGCGAGTTCGGCATCGCCAGCAGGGCCAGCGTGGCCAGCACGGCGCTGGCGAAGAAGTACGGCCGGCGGCGGCCGAAGCGGTTCCAGGTGCGGTCGGAGAAGTAGCCGATCAGCGGCTGCACGATCAGGCCGGTGAACGGCGCGGCGATCCACAGCACCGGGATCTGGTCCACGTTCGCGCCCAGCGTCTGGAAGATGCGGCTGACGTTGGCGTTCTGCAGCGCGAAGCCGAACTGGATGCCGAGGAAGCCGAAGCACATGTTCCAGATCTGCCAGAACGACAGCTCGGGCTTGCGCGTCATGGAGCGCTCCCCGCGGCCGGCAGCGGCACGATGTGCAGCGCGCCCACGCCGGCATCGTTCAGCGGGCCGCTGCTGCCGCCCGCGCCGCCGGTGTAGTGCACGTTGTGCGCGAGATAGCTCATGTTGAAACCCTGTTCCAGCGCGAAGCGGCAACGCGCACCCGCATTGGCGCTGAACTGCGCGGTGGTGGAAAGCTGTTCGCCCGTGCTGTGCGGCATCACCACCGGCACGGTTTGCGCCGGGCTGCCCTCGCAGCGGATCGCGAGTTGCTTCACCGCGGCGGTGATGCCGGTATTGATCGGGCCGTGGCCGTTGCGATAGCTGAGCGCCACCTGGTAGCGGCCGGCGGCCGGTGCGGTCCAGGCGCGCGGCCATGCGCCATCGACGCTGCTGACCGGGCCTTCGCACTGCGGCGGACTCTGCAGCGATTCGAGGTGGTCGGCGCCCGCCTGGGTGATGCTGAAGCACTGCAAGGCGTTGGCGGCGGGCACTGCCAGCGAGCCGTCGATCGCGCCCACGCGCTGGCCGTTGAGATAGAGCGTGCCCGGCGCGCTGCTGCGCACCTGCCAGTTCGCGCCGTCGCGCGTCACTGCCGGCGCGGCCGGGGCGGGCGGTGCGAACGGCGGCACCTTGCTGCGCAGCGGCAGCGCGGGCACCTCGACCGCCTTCAGCAGCACCACGCTGTCGTTGCCGTGCTGTTCGACGCGGTCGGCCACGAGCAGGTTGCCGTCCAGCTTCTTCGGGCGCTGCAGGGTGATGCGGCGGCCGGGCAGCTGCAGGCTGATCGTGTCCTTGCGGCCGAACAGCATGGGCACCAGCGAGACGGGCAGCTTGGGTTCGATGCGATCGTCGTTGGTGAGGCCGAACACGCCTTCGCTCACCATCGCGAGGTAGCCGGCCACCGACCACAGCTGGCGCGGCGAATCCACCACCGGGCCGCTGAGCTTGCCGTCGTCCACGTGGGTGGCTTCGGTGGTGAGCTCGTAGTTCTCCATGTTGGAGCCGGCCAGCGCCGCGCCGCGCATGATCGAGGTGATCTCGAGCGCGATGTGCGCCGGGTCGTCCAGCGTGCGCGCGGCGCGCAGCGCGTAGGTGCTCACGAACGGCCAGATCGCGCGGTTGTGGTAGATCGGCTGGTCGATGCGCTCGGGCCAGATCACCGGGCTGCCGGCAGGCCACACCGGATAGTTCGCCAGCGCCTGCCGCGCACGGCCGGCGTCGGCCACGCCGCTGGTGATCGCGAGCGCGGTGCCGAGCAGATCGTAGCTGTCGTAGGGCGCGCCGTCGCCGCCGAGATAGCTCATGTACATGCCGCGGTCGGAGCGCCAGAAATGCGCGTTGATCGCGGCCTTCAAGGCATCGGCCTGCGCCTGGTACTCCGCCACGCGCGCATCGTGGCGCTCGCCGGCCATGCGTGCGGCCAGCTCCAGCGCCTGATAGTGCAGCACGTTGGTGGACAGTGAGTAGGATTGCGCGATCGGCACCACGTCGTCCGCCATCCACGCGGGGTAGCTCTGCTCGCGCCAGTCGAGGAAGGAGGTCTCGCCGCGATACAGGCCCATGCCGGCGTCGAAGGCGTAGCGGCGATCCTGCGCCAGCGTGGCGGTGAGCGCATGCCAGGTGGCATCGGCGAAGGCGGGGTCGCCCAGCAGGTGGCGCGCGCCGAGGAACCACACCACGCGGTCGGTGCTCACCGGCCAACTGCCGCCCGAGCCGGTGTCCTGCATCACGAACGGGCCCTTCGGCGCGTCGGCAACGCGGCTGCCGGAAAGCTTGAAGCGTAGGCCGTTGCGCGCGCGCGCGGCGTCGAAACGCCACAGGCCCAGGTCCACCGCGTAGGAGAGGTCGCGCGTCCACACGTAGTGCCACTTCGCGCCGGTCTCGAAGCAGGTGCAGGGGATGGGCTGGCCGTGGTCGAAGGCGTCGTCGCGGATCGAGTCGACCGAATCCTGGCGCAGGTCGTCCTGCGCCATCGCGTACAGGCCGTCGAAAAGCGGGCTCGCGGTCTGCACCGCCCAGGCCGGCACGGGAATCGCACGCTTGTCGTGCGCCGCCTGCAGCAGGAAGCCGCCGCCCGGCTGCATCGCCATGCTGGCGTTCTGGCCGCGCCAGTGCAGGCTGTCGTGCCAGAGCGGGCCATGCGCGCTGGCGGTCAGTACCAGCATCAGGCTGCTGAAGATGCTCATGCGGCAGCCCTCCGCCGGATGTGGTGCGAGGCGGCGTGCGTGACGGTCTTGCTCATGTCGGCTTTCCCTCGATCCCGCCGGCGGGCAGCGGCTTCATGCGCTTGCCCGCCGCCTGCGTGTCGGCGGCCCCCGTGGCCGGACCGCCGCATGTACAGTCATGCAGTCGGGTCCGGGGCCAGTGTACGCAGATGCACAGGTGCTTGTGTGAGGGCCTGTTCCGTCTCCACATGGCGCGAGTCATGCGGAGACATTGGACAGGCCCTGAGAAGGAACCCTTCCGCCACGGGGCGGAAGGGTGTGTGGCTCATTGCGCCAGGATCGCGCCGTAATGGCCCTCCACGCTCACCGTGACGTCGCCGTTGCTGACGGTGTACTTGTTGCCGGTGATCAGGTCGGTGACCTGGCTGCCGTTGGTCATGCTCTCCTCGTACACCGGCACCGTCACCGTCTCGGTGTTGCCGGTGCCGTTGAGCACCACCGCGATGCGGTTGCTCTGGTCGAAGCGGCCGAATGCGTAGATGTCGTGGGTGTCGTCGGTGATCAGTGTCATGAACGAGCCGGTGCGCAGCGCGGGGTACGCGTTGCGGATCCGGATCAGCTGCTGCGTCAGCGCCACCGCGCTGTTGCCCGTGCTGGCCTGGCTCCAGTCGAAAGTGCGGCGGTTGTCCGGATCGGCGCCGCCCTGCATGCCGTATTCGTCGCCGTAGTAGATGGTAGGCGTGCCGACGTAGGTCATCTGGAAGAACAGGCCCAGGTAGGTTTTCCAGATGTCGCCGCCGCAGCGCGTGGCGAAGCGCGAGGTGTCGTGGCTGCCCAGGAAGTTGGTCATGGTCTGCTGCACGTCGATCGGCAGGTCGGCGCGCGTGCCGTGCAGCCAGCTGTCGAGCTGGCTGGGCGCGAGCGAGGCGCTGTTGCCGCTTTCGTCCACACCGCAGATCCATTCGGAGATCGGCTGGGTGAAGCCGTTGTAGTTCATCGCGCCGTCCCACTCGGCGCCGTCGTCCAGCCAGGAGGAAGCGTCGCCCCAGTACTCGCCGACGATCGCCGCGTTCGAGTTCACCGATTTCACCGCCGTGCGCAACTCCTGCATGATCTGGTGATTGGTGGCGTCGCTGCCGTTGTTGCCGCCAGCGTCGAGGTATTGCGCCGCATCCAGCCGCCAGCCGTCGATGCCGTAAGGCGGCGCCAGGTAGGTCTGCACCACCGAGCCGGAGTTGCCGTAGATCTGGTTGCGCGTGGCCGAGCCGCTTGCGCCATAGTCCAGCTTGGGCATGCTGGAGATGCCGAAGAAGGTGGAGTAGCTGCCAGGCCAGTTCTGGAAGGTGTAGTAGCTGTAGTAGGGGCTGGACTGCGACTGGTAGGCGCCTTGCTGCGGGCAGCTCAGCGTGCCGTAGGTCTGCGCGCCGAACCAGCAGTTGCTGTCGCCGCTGTGGTTGAACACGCCGTCCAGGATTACGTAGCCGGCCGGGCCGTTGCTGGCGCTGTGCACGTCGCTGATCAGCTGCTGCAGCGTGGCGTTGCTGCCGAAGGCCGGGTCGACCGTGTAGTAGTCGGCGGTGTCGTACTTGTGGTTGGTGGGCGACTCGAAGATCGGGTTGAGGTAGATGATGTCGGCGCCCAGCGTGTTTTTGATGTAGCCCAGCTTCTGGTCGACGCCGGCGAGGTCGCCGCCGAAGAACACCTCGCTGTTGCAGCCGCTGACGTTGGCGGTGACGCTGGTGCCCCAGGCGTGCTGCTCGGTGGCGCAGCCGGCATAGGTGTACTGGCCGTTGGTGACGTCGTTGCTGGTGTCGCCGTCGTAGAAGCGGTCGGGGAAGACCTGGTACATCACGCCGTTCTTCATCCAGCCCGGCGTCTTGAAGCCGGGGACGATGAAGAAGTCGCCGGACGACGGTTCGCTGCTGGTGATGCCGGCCGCGTTGTACCAGGCGGTGGCGGTGCCGTCGTTGATCTGGAAGCGGTAGTACTTCTCCGACGCGCTGGCCGGGATGGTGCCCTGCCAGAGGTCGTAGGTGCCGGTGGCGTCGTTGGCCACCCAGTGCATCGCCACCCAGTGGTACTGACCGTCGGCGCTGTCGTAGTACTTGATGTTGGCGCTGGTGATGTCGCCCTTGAAGGTGCGGAACGTCAGCGTCACCGGCGTGCTCGCCGTGGGCTCGGCGGCGCTGTCGTACACCGGACCCTGGTCGTGGAACAGGCCGGCCCATTCCACGTTGTTGTCGTTGCTGGCGGCGCGTGCGGCGCTGCTCCACAGCGATGCGCCGGACAAGGCCAGCGCCAGGCACAGGGCCAGCGGCAGCCTGTGCAGGCCGTGCGGTTCGTGCTTCATCGGATGACTCATCGAAACCCCTCCCGTTCGGACTGGGCAGATGCCGTCACGCTCGCCGGGCCCAGGGCCGGCAGCTCCTCGCGTGACGGTGGTGGTAGCCATGTCTGGCCGCGAAGCTCCTTTGCGCCGCGCGGTCCTGGCGCAGCACGATCCCTCCTCAGTGCGCGGCCGCCGCTTGCAGGGTCAGCGTGTGTGCGGTGCCGGCATCGAGCTTGAGCACGGTCAGCGGGCCGTAGCGGTCGCTGCCGGCGATCCAGCCTTCGCCATCGGCGGCGGCCAGTTCGGCCGGCGTCGCGTAATGCCGCAGCGTGGTGTGGCCTGCGCTGACGCTGCCTGCCGCGACGCCGTGCACGCGCACCAGCCAATGGCGCAGCGCGGGACGGTAGCTGCCCTCGGGGGCCGCGATGCTGAAGCGCACCGTGGCGCCGCTGCGTTGCGTGGCGAGGCGCTGGCTGAAGTACGCGCCATCCGCGTAGGCGTAGGTCTCGCCATCGTCGTCGTAATAGTCGAAATGGCTGGCCTCGGCGGCGGGGAATACGTCCACGCTCACCGTGGTCACCGGGTGTTGGCTGCTCCAGTCCATCACCGGCTGGGTGGGGATGATCGCGCCGGCGCGGACGAACAGCGGGATGTCGCGCCAGGTCTTCGCGTCCACCGGGTAGGCTATGGTCCGGCCGCCCTGGTAGACCTTGCCGCTGGCCCAGTCCGTCCACGTGCCCGCGGGCAGGTAGATGTGCTTCATGGTCTGGCCCTGTTCGACCACCGGCGACACCAGGATCCAGTCGCCGAACAGCCAGGCGTCCACGTCGTTGCGCGCCTGCGGGTCGTGCGGCCAGACGAAGGCCAGCGGCTGCACCAGGCCCACGCCCTGCGCGCTGGCGCGGTGCTGGTAGGCGTAGATGTAGGGCAGCAGCGCGTAGCGCAGGCGAATCGCATGCACCGCCGCCGCCTCGGCCACCGGACCGTACTTCCACGGCTGGCGCTTCTCGCCCTCCGTGCCGTGCACGCGGAACACCGGCGTGAACGCGCCGAACTCGATCCAGCGCGCATAGTTTTCGTCCGACGGATGGCCCACGAAGCCGCCACCGTCCATGCCCCACTGCATCTCGCCCACGTCGATCGCGCTGAGCATGCGCGGACGCTGCGCGGCCATGCTGGCGAAGCCGGTCTGGATGTCGCCCGACCACAGGCCGTAGGCGTAGCGCTGCGCGCCCAGCCAGAAGTCGCGGTTGATCGACCACACGCGCAGTTTCGAATACACGCGTTGGCCGTCGTAGATCGCGCGCTGCATGTTGAGGAACTGGATGTCGCTTTTGGTGGTGTCGGCTTCGTCGTTCCACCAACCCACGATGCCGGTGTCGAAGCTGTGCTTCAGCGCGGCGTTGAAGAACCAGGTGCGCGTGGCCGGCTTGTCGAAGTCGAGGTCCTTCACCGGCTTGTGCGAGAAGTAGTCGGGGCTGACCTTTTCGCCGGGCAGCCACAGGTCGTGCGCGGTGGCGTAGCGGCCTTCGACGGTGTCCACGTGCACGCGCGGCTTCATGATGCCGGTCATGTGCACGCCGAGGGCGTCCATGTCGGCCTTCAGCTTGCCGGTGGAGCCGTCGGGGAATTTCACCGGGTTCCAGCTGAACTCGCCCCAGTCCTTGCCCCAGTCCTTCCAGTCGAAGTCGAAGGTGAAGGCGTCCAGCGGGATGTGCCTGGCGCGGTAGGTGGCGACGATCTGGCGGAATTCGTTTTCGTCGATGCCCCACTGGCTGTTGATGAAGCCGTTTGCCCACCGCGGGAACAGCGGTGCGTGGCCGCTGAGGTCGGCCAGCGCGCCGAACAGCTGCGGCGGATCGCCGGCCATCAGGTAGACGTCCAGCGCCGGCTTGGACAGGCCAGCGATGTCGATGCGGCCGTCCTTGAGCGTGAACTTCGCGCCGTCGCTGTCCACCAGCACGCCGTAGCCGGCAGTGCTCCACACGAACGGCGCGCCTGCATGGCCCTGTTCGCCGGCCTTGGCGACCTGCCTGCCGCTGCGCAGCAGGCCGGCGGAGGCATCCTGGTCCTTGTCGTAGCCGCCGATGCCGTACAGCGCATCGCCCGGCGCATGGGTCAGTACGACATGGCCCCGCGCCAACGCGGCGACGTCGAGCGTGAGCAGCGGGTGGTGCTGCGCGTCCTGCAGCACCAGCGTGCCGGCGCGCTTGCGCCAGATCGCGGTGAGCCGGTCGCTGGCGAGGGTGAGCGTGGCGCCGTCGTCGTGCACGCGCGCATCGGCGACGGCGGCCGGCTTCGCGTGCGGATCGAGCACCAGGGTGTGTGCGTCTGTGGCGCCGGCCGGCAGCGCCTGCACGTGCACCACGCTGGCGCCGTCGAGGCGGATCGAGACCTGTTCGGCACCCAGGCGGAGAGCCACGCCTTGGGTGTCGATACGCGCGGCGGCGGCCGCCGGTGCCGTGGCGGACAGCGCCGGCACCGAAACCAGCAGGCCGGCGGCCAGCGCGATGGCGAGCATGCGCCGGGCCATCACTGCAGCACCACGCTGGTGTAGGCCGGCACGCTCAGCGTGCTGCCGTGGATCGCCGCACCGGGACCGGTCTGCTTCAGCACGCGGGTGAAATGCGGTTCGCCGGGCACGTCCAGTGCCATCGTCTGCGGCTGGCTGGAGAGGTTGTGCACCACCAGCACGGTGTCATGGCCGTCAGTGCGTTCCCACGCGGCGAGGTGGTCGCTGGCCTCAGGGTAGGCGCGGAAACCGCCGTCACGCAGCGCGGGCACCTCGCTGCGCCAGTGGATCAGCCGCGTGTAGTAGTGCAGCAGCGAGTGCGCGTCGGCCTGTTCGGCCGCGACCGAGACTGCCGCGCCGTTCTCGCTGTCGACGGCTTCCCAGGTGGTCTCGCCCCTGGCCTTGGTCGAGCGGTCCCAGCGCATCGGTTCGCGCAAGGCGGGATCGGGCTTCTTGCCCAGCGTGCCCAGCTCCTCGCCGTAGTAGACGTACGGCTCGCCCGGCAGGGTGAGCAGCATTGCGGCGGCGGTGCGCATGTGTTGCGGATTGCCGTCGAGCTGGCTCATCACGCGTTCCTGGTCGTGGTTGGAAAGGAAGGGCGCGTCCTTGATCGTCTTGCCGCCGACGGCTTCATAGGCGGCATAGCTGCGGTCGAGCGTGGGGCCGAGTCCCTGGTTGCGCTCGCTTTTCGCGGCGTCGATCAGCTGCACTGCCAGCGGGAAGTTGAACACCGCGTCCAGCGGCTTCAGGTAGGGCGCGAGCATGGTGGCCGCGGGCTGCGTCACCTCGCCGACCAGGTAGGTGTGCGGGTTCACCGCGTCGAGGCCGCGGCGGTATTCGTTCCACCAGTCGAGGTTCTTCGCCAGCGCGGCGGGATCGTCCACGTCCCAGGGGAAGTTCTCGTAGATGTGCCGGGCGGCGTCGAGGCGGAAGCCGTCCGCGCCCTGCTTCAGCCAGAACCGGCCGGCCTTGATCATCGCGGCGCGCACCGCCGGGTCGTCGTAGTTCAGGTCGGGCATCTCCGCCGTGAAGATGCCGAGGTAATGCTGTTGCTTGCCAGCTGCATGCCAGGCCTGGCTGCCGGCGGCGCTGGCGCTTTCCAGGTCGGTGTACTTGTCGGCCCAAGTGTACCAGTCGTGGTAGGGGCTCTTCGGATCCAGCGCGGCCTTGAACCACGAGCTTTCGTTGCTGGTGTGGTTGATCACCATGTCGATGATGACCCGGATACCGCGCTTGTGCGCCTCGTCCACCAACTGGCGGAAGTCGGCCAGCGTGCCGTATTGCGGGTTCACCGCCTCGTAGTCGGTGACGTCGTAGCCGTGGTAGCTGGGCGAGGGGTTGATCGGCATCAGCCAGATGCCGCTGACGCCCAGCGACTGCAGGTAGTCGAGCTTGGCGGTGACGCCTTTGAGGTCGCCGACACCGTCGCCGTTGGTGTCGTACCAGCTGCGCACGAAGATCTCGTACCACACGCCGGAGGGTGCCCGCGCCGCGGTTCCGGCAGTGGCCGGCGTGGCGGCCTGTGCGGGCAGCGTCGGCAGCGTAGGTAGCAGTAGCGCGGCGGACAGCAGGAGAGCGAGACGGCGGGGAAATTTCATGATGCCTCCGGCAGGGAAGTTGCGGCCCGCATGCGTCAGGCCTCTACAGGTGTCGGCGCGCCGCAGTGGCGCGCCACGAACTCGTGGTGCGGCGGCAGCAGGTTCACGGCGCGGCCGACCAGGGTGCGGATGTCGGCGAGGAAGTGGTCGAGCTGCTGGTCGCCCAGCTCGTCGGCCAGCGGGTGGTGGCGCGCCGGCGCGATGCGCTGGCCCAGCAACACCTGCAGCCAGCCCGTTTCGGTGAACAGCTCGTCGCCCTCGCGGAAGATCATGCCGGTGCGACGGAACAGCTCGATGCGGCGCGCCAGTTCCGGCGGCACCTCCATCGCGCCGCACTGCCGCCAGAACGGCGTGTCGGTGCGTTCGGTGGCCTTGTAGTGCAGGATCAGGAAGTCGCGTACCCGCTCGTATTCGAAGCGGGTCTGGCGGTTGTACTCCTCCGCCAGCTTCGGCTCGCAGTGGCGGTCGGGGAACATCGCCAGCAGGCGGTTCACGCCGGACTGCACCAGGTGGATGCTGGTCGATTCCAGCGGCTCCATGAAGCCGGCGGCGAGGCCCAGCGCGAGGCAGTTGCGATTCCACGCCTGCCTGCGCATGCCGGTGACGAAGCGCAGCGGGCGGGGATCGCCCAGTGGCGCGGTCTCCAGGTTCGCCAACAGCTGCGCGGCGGCCTCGTCGTCGCTGATGAAGCGGCTGCAGTACACGTGGCCGTTGCCGGTGCGGTGCTGCAGCGGGATGCGCCACTGCCAGCCCGCGCTGCGCGCGCTGGCCTGGGTGTAGGGGCGCATCGGGCCGCCCGGCGCACTGCCCACCGCCAGCGCGCGGTCGCAGGGCAGCCAGTGCTGCCAGTTCTCGTAGCCAGTCTTCAGCGCGCCCTCGATCAGCAGGCCGCGGAAGCCGGAGCAGTCGATGAAGAAATCACCCTCGACCGTCGCGCCGCCTTCCAACAGGAGCGACTCGATGTGGCCGTCCTCGGCGTGCAGGCGCACGTCAACCACCTTGCCCTCGATGCGCTGCACGATGCCGGGCTTGATGTGCCCGCGCAGGTATTGGCCGTACAGCGAGGCGTCGAAATGGTAGGCGTAGCGGATGCCGCCCAGCGGGCTGTTCGGTACGGTGTCCATCCGCGCGAAGCGGTTCGCCGCGGCGGCGGCCGCATTCAGCGAGTGGGCCCACAGGCTTTGCGCATCGGGGCGGCCGCGGCTGCGCAGCCAGTAGTGGTGGAACGGCGACAGCCCCAGCGGCAGGCCAAGGTCGCCGAACGCGTGGATGTAGGAGTCGCCCAGCCGGCCGAAGTCGTTGAGTTGCACGCCGAGCTTGAAGGTGCCGTGCACGGCACGCAGCATGTCGTCCTCGTCGATGCCGAGGAAGCGATTGATGTGCAGGATCTGCGGGATCGTCGCCTCGCCCACGCCGACGGTGCCGATCTCGGCCGACTCCACCAGCTTGATCTGCAGCTGCGAACCCAGTGCACGGGCCAGCAGGGCGGCGGTCAGCCAGCCAGCGGTGCCGCCGCCCACGATCACCACGTGTCGAATGCGCGAACCATTCATGTCGTCACCCATTCCGTCGCCAGCCATCGGACTCCCTCGCGCGTGTCGGTTCCGTCGAAAAAAAGTCCCCGCTGGTTTTCACGCAGCGGGGCACGGGGGAGTTGCGCTGATCTTGCGTGTTGCCGCTTACTGGAACTTGTACGAGACACCCAGCGAGTAGGTGCGGCCGTAGCGTTCCCAGGTCAGCACCTGGCGGGGATCGTTGTTCTGGTACGTGGTGAAGATCTTGTTCGACAGGTTCGAACCCTGCGCGATCAGGGTCAGGCCCTTGAAGCGGCCGCTGTCAAACGTGTAGCTCACCTGGGCGTCGTAGACGCTGCCGCCCTTCAAGGTCTGCTCGATGCGCGAGGCGCTGATGCCTGACACCTCGCCCAGGAAGCTGGAGCGGTAGTTGTCGCTGATGCGCGCCTCGAACCCATTGTGCTGGTAGTAGAACGTGCCGCTGGCGACCCACTTCGACAGGCCCGGCACGGTGATCGGCGAGGGATTGCTACCGTAGATCAGCGAGCTCTTGGTGCGGTTGGCGGTGAGGATCGTGCCGAAACCGTCGAGTACCGGGGTGAGCAGGCCGAATGGCAGGTTCAAGGTGGCCTGGGCGCCCTTCACGTAGCCGTGGCCGTCGTTGTTGGGGCCGGACACGATGCCCTGGGTGGTGCCGAGCTGGCTCAGCTGCGCCGAGGTCAGGCCGAACGGCAGGAAGGAGCTGAAGTCGTACAGGAAGGCGGCATTCGGGTCGATGTAGTCATGCAGCTCGATGAAGTAGCCCGACACCGAGAAGTAGCCGCCGCCGCCACGGCACAGGTCCGAGTTCTTCTGGTCGGCGGAGTTGCACTGGTAGCCCTGGGTGCCCGAGAAGTAGTGCTCGTAGCTGATGTTGTAGTTGTCGGCCATGGTGGGCTTCAGCCTGGCGTTGCCGCCCGAGGCGCTGAAGAAGGCCTGGTTCGGGTCGGTGGACTGCAGGTGAGTGATGTTGCCGCTCACCGAGAGGCTGGGGTTCATCTGGTCCATGCGCGGGCGGGCCAGGGTGCGCGCTGCGCTGAAGCGGAAGTCGTCGTTGTCGGTGAGGCCGAAGATCAGGTTCGCGCTGGGCAGGTAGCGGTTGTAGCTGGTGCTGCCGCTCACCGGGATCAGCGAGATCGCATTGCCGGTGACGGCGCTGCCCGGCGCCACGCGCTCGCCGGTGGCGCGCTGCGCGGTGTGCTGCATCTGCACGCCGAAGTTGCCGCGCAAGCTGACACCGCCCAGGTTGGTGTCGATGTTGAACTGGAAGTACGGGGTAAAGACGTTCTCATGCGTCTTCCAGTCCGGCGGCGTCGACAGCGACGAGCCGAACGTCGGCACGTTCACCAGGGTGCCGTTGTCGATCAGGGTGAACGGGTTGTAGCAGAGCTCCGGGCCGATGCCCATCCACGACAGCGGATCGCAGCTGGTACCGGTGAACGGAGCGGTCTTGACAGCGCTGCCGCCGCTGATGGTGCCGCCGCCCAGGGTCAGGAAGGCCTGGTCGATGTGGTAGGTCTTGTTGCGGTTGCTGTTGCTCACGCCGAACTCCATGCTGGAGAACGGACCGCTGGCGAAGCTGCGCTCCACCGAGATGCGCACGTTGGCGAGGTAGTCGACGGTGCGCGGCGCGTTGATGAAGCCCGCCTGCACCACGTCGTTGCCGGCGCCCCAGCCCTGTGGGTCGGTCAGCACCACGCCCTGGGTGTAGTTCAGCGACGGGCTGAGGTAGAGCAGGCCGTTGCCGAGTTCGTTGAAGCCCACGGTGTCGAGCGCGCCGCCGCTACCGCCGTAGCCGGTGCCCGAATAGCTTTCGAGATCGACGTCATGGCGGGTGGCGCGCGAGTAGTTCGCGTCGGCGTCCACCGACCAGTTTTCGTTGATGGTGAACTTGTTGTCCCAGTTGAAGTTGTAGACCCGGGCGCTGGTGCTGTTGTAGTCGTTGCGGATCACCGGCTTGACGCTGCCGTAGGTGCCGCTCTGCACGAAGCCGCCGCTGCTGACGTGGGGATCCGGCACCACCGTGCCGCCGGGCTGCAGCTGCGCCGAGCTCCAGAACAGCGGGAACTCCATGCCCTTGGCCTGCTGCACTTCCTTGAAGTTGTCGTACGTCATGTCGACCGTACCGGTATAGAACTCGTTCGGCTGCCACTGCACGGTGGCCAGCAGGCCGTTGCGCTTCAGGGTGTCGGTGATGCCGTAGTTCTTCGAACCGCCGATCACCGCGTCGCCGTTCGCATCATTGGGGTAGCCCCACGGCGCCTGATGCTGGATCTGCGAGGGATTGTCTTCCAGGTCCACACCCAGGGTCACGCCGATGGTGTGGTCGGCGAACTGGTCCACCCACACGCCGTTGACGTTGTGGCCGCTGTTGCTGACGCCGGGGCCGTTGGCCAGCTGGGACATGCTGTTCCAGATGTACTTGGCGTTCACCGCCGCCTCGGGGCCGGACTTGTCCAGCGGGCGGATCGTGTGCATGTCCACGGTGCCGGCCAGACCCTGGCCGATCAGGTCGGCCTCGGGGCTCATGTGCACCACCACGTTGTCGAACCAGCTCGACGGATACTGGTCGAACGCCACGTCACGGTTGTTGTTCGTGCTGACCTGCTGGCCGCCATTGACCAGCGCGGTGGAGAAATCGGGGCCGAGGCCATGGATGGTCAGCACCTGCGGGCGGCCGTCCACGGTCTGCACCGCGAGGCCGGGCAGGCGGCCCAGCGCGTCGGCGATGGAGACGCCGGGCAGCTTGCCGACCTGTTCGGCGGACACCGCCTCGACGATGGTGCTGGCGTTGCGCTTCAGCGCGGTGGCGTTCTCGATACTGCTGATGAAGCCGTTCACCTGCACGGCCTGCATCTGCTTCGCCTTCTCCTTCTTGTCCCTCGAGGACTTGGCGTTCGCGTTGGCGGACTGGTCGCCGTTGCTGGTGCTCTGCTGGTTGTCTTGCTGCTGCGCGGCGGGCGCCGGCGCGGTGGCGGCACTGGCCACGGCACAGGTGCCGAGGCAGGCCGACGCGATCGCCATGGCCAGCAGCTTGTGTTTCATCAACATGTCTCGTCTCCCCACGAAAATGGTCGTTGTCGTTGTCGCGGCGTGAACCGTCCGGCGATTCCATCGACGGCAGTCGTCAGCTTTGGCTTGCGCCCTTGCCCCCGTCGCGTGATTGCATGTTAGGCCGGCGTTTTCGGCGCGAACGATTCGTGCATACGTATTCATGGCGCGGCACCAACGCCTTCGCTGCGCCGCAACATCGCATCGCCGCGCTGCCGTGCGCAGCGTGGCGCGCAGTGCGCGAAGCCGCGGCATTCCTGCATCGGCGCACGACGACGTCATCGGCACGATATCGTTTGGACGTCCATTTATTGCAAGCGCATGACGCGACTGCAGCATCCATGAATACGTATGCAGCACTGTGCGGGATGCGCATGCCCTGCCACTAAGCTGGGCGCCGTTCGACGACAGGCGCCCCGGAAGGGCGCCTACCTCACGTCACGGGGCCTAGCAATGACCGACACACCGTGGTGGCGCGGAGCCGTCATCTACCAGATCTACCCGCGCAGCTTCCTCGACACCAACGGCGACGGCGTGGGCGACCTGCCCGGCATCATCGAGCGGCTCGACTACGTGGCCGGACTGGGCGTGGACGCGATCTGGATCGCGCCGTTCTTCCGTTCGCCGATGGCGGACTTCGGCTACGACATCGCCGATCCCTGCGACGTCGATCCGCTGTTCGGCACGCTGGCCGACTTCGACCGCCTGCTCCGTGAAGCGCATGCGCGCGGCCTCAAGGTGATGATCGACCAGGTGCTCAGCCACACCTCGGTGGAGCATGCCTGGTTCATGGAGAGCCGGCAGAGCCGCGACAATCCGAAGGCCGACTGGTACGTGTGGGCCGACGCGAAGGAAGACGGCACGCCGCCGAACAACTGGCTGTCGATCTTCGGCGGGCCGGCCTGGCGCTGGGAGCCGCGCCGTGGCCAGTACTACCTGCACAACTTCCTCGCCGCGCAGCCCGACCTCAACTTCCACCATCCGGAAGTGCGCGCGGCAGTGCTGGACAACCTGCGCTTCTGGCTGGATCGCGGCGTGGACGGCTTCCGGCTGGATTCGATCAACTTCTGCTTCCACGACGCGCTGCTGCGCGACAACCCGCCCAAGCCCAAGGCCGAGCGCACCGGGCGCGGCTTCAGTCCCGACAACCCCTACGCGTCCCAGTACCACTACTACAACAACACCCAGCCCGAGAACCTCGCCTTCCTCGGCGAGCTGCGTGCGCTGATGGACCGCTATCCCGGCATCGCCACGCTGGGCGAGATCTCCTCGGAGGATTCGCTGGCGACGATGGCCGAGTACACCAGCGGCCACCGCCTGCACATGGGTTACAGCTTCGAGCTGCTCACCGACGACTTCAGCGCCACCTACATTCGCGACACCGTGCGCGCGCAGGAGGCGAAGATGACCGAAGGCTGGCCGTGCTGGGCGATCTCCAACCACGACGTGGAGCGCGTGCTCAGCCGCTGGGGCAACGGTCACGGTTCGGCCGCGATGGCGAACCAGCTCACCGCGCTGGTCTGCTCGCTGCGCGGTTCGGTCTGCGTGTATCAGGGTGAAGAGCTCGGCCTCACCGAGGCGGAGCTGCCCTACGAGGCGCTGCGCGATCCCTACGGCATCGCGTTCTGGCCCGAGTTCAAGGGCCGCGACGGCTGCCGCACGCCGATGCCGTGGGACGACGGCGAGCATGCCGGTTTCAGCCACGCCACGCCGTGGCTGCCGGTGCCGCCCGAGCATCGCGTGCTGGACGTGGCGCGCCAGCAGGCCGATCCTGCTTCCGCGCTCAACGGCTATCGCCGCTTCATGCACTGGCGCCGCGGGCAGCCCGCGCTGCGCAGCGGCACCATCCGTTTCCTCGATACCCCCGAGCCGGTGCTGGCCTTCGTGCGCGAGCTGGGCGAGGAGCAGGTGCTGGTCGTGTTCAACCTGTCCGCCGCACCCGTCGAGTTCGCTCAGCCGCTGCCCGGCACGCTGTCGCCGCTGCAGGGCCATGGCCTGGTGGTGGGGACATTGGACGGCGAACGCCTGCGCCTGCCCGCCAACGGCAGCCTGTTCGCACAACTGACCTGACTCTCTCCCTGCGCGCAGGGGAGGGCAGCTCGCGCTGCAAGCTTCAAGGGGTTCGGTGCGCAACGCGCTTTTTCTCCCTCTCCCCACCGGGGAGAGGGTGGGGTGAGGGGCGGGTGCTCGCGACAGCTTTTCGGTTCTGCACCTAGGCTCGCCTGCGGCGGGCTTTCGTCCACCTGCCGGTGGACGAAACTGCTTTGAAACTTGCGGCAAGCGTCCGAAACCGCTTTGTCGTTCGCGGCATGCGCACAAACCACTCTGTCGCTGGCCTAAAAGGCCAAACAATCCCCAAGTGCGCCCAGTCCGCAGTAGCGGGATGGGCAGCGCGTGCGCGCGCAGGCATCATGGCGGCCCGTCCCCTCCGATCATCATTTGTGCCTGCACATACTTCCCGCGCTTCCGTGCTGTTCGCGGTCGGCATGCTGCTGCTCAGCATGGCCTCGTACCAGTTGGGTGCCGCACTCGCCAAGCAGCTGTTTCCGATGATCGGCGCACAGGGAGCCACGGCCTGCCGGTTGGGCCTGGGCGCGCTGATCCTGCTGCTGGTGCGGCGGCCATGGCGCTCGTGGCAGCGCGGTCGCGACCTGCGTGCGTTGTGGGGCTACGGCCTGTCGATCGGCGTGATGAACCTGGTGTTCTACATGTCGCTGCGCACGATTCCGCTGGGCATCGCGGTGGCGCTGGAGTTCACCGGACCGCTGGCGCTTGCCCTGTTCGGCTCGCGCCGGCTGCAGGATTTCATCTGGATCGCGCTGGTGGTTGCGGGCCTGCTCCTGTTGCTGCCGCTGCGCGGGCAGGCGCATGCGCTCGACCCGGCCGGCGTGCTGTACGCACTGGCCGCGGGCGTGGGCTGGGCCTGCTACATCGTGCTGGGCCGGCGCGCCGGCAACGCGCATGGCGGCGACGCGGTGACCTGGGGCACTTCGATCGGGGCGCTGTTGGCGATTCCGGTGGGCGTGGCGCACGCCGGCAGCGCGCTGTTCAACCCCGCCTTGCTGCCGTTCGCGCTGGGCGTGGCCCTCCTCAGTTCCGCCCTGCCGTATTCGCTGGAGATGGTGGCGCTGACCCGCCTGCCGACCCGCAGCTTCGGTACCTTGCTGAGCCTGGAGCCGGCCATCGCGGCGCTGGCCGGCGTGGCGCTGCTCGGCGAGCGGCTCAGCCTGCTGCAGTGGTTGGCGATTGCGGCGATCATCGTGGCGGCGGCTGGCACGGCGCTCAGTGTGCGCAGGCCGGTGGCGGAGCCGCTGGTGAATTGAGCGCGGGAGCGCGCGTGCTCTGACTTTTCTGGTTCGATCGTTTTGTTGAGGCGAACGACAAAGCGGTTTCGTCCACCTGCCGGTGGCCGAGCTACTTCTCTTTTGCTTGTCCAAAAGAGAAGTAGCCAAGAGAAAACGACAGCCCGCGGCGGCGCTTTCCGTCCATTCATGGACGGAAAGTCCGTGAGCCGTGCCCGGGCTTTTCGGCCGGGCTCCTGCCCGGTCGAAAAGGCATCGCCCTCCCTGGCGATGCCCGCTGCGCGGTCTTGTCGTCCACGCCTCACCGCCGCCGAGGGGCCCCGGAAGAGCGGCGCGCTCTTGCGCGCAGAAGCAACAGCAACAGCGAAGCATCGCAGGCTTGCGGGTCGCCATCGCCCTCCCCTGCTCGCAGGGGAGGGCTGGGGTGGGGTGCTCTGGCTTCTGCGCGCCGGGAGCGCGCTGCCTTACCCAGGGCCCTGCGGGCCAGCTCCGCTGTTCGCCTCCGCTCCTGCGGCGGCGTGGGCACGCAAAGAGAAAGGAACTTGGGCACCGGCAGGTGGACGAAACCGCTTTGTCGCTTGCGATCAACGCAACGCCAACCACGCCGCCGCGCAATCATCAAAATGGATACCCGCGTTCGCGGGCATGACGCCATACGGGGTTCAGCGCCGCCGCGACCCCTTCAGGCTGCTGAGCGAGAAGCTGGCCACCTCGCCGCCGCCGGGTAGGCGCCGCGATTGGCCTGGCGGCGGGCCCCAGGCGTGCGCGGTGACCACTTCCCAGGTGGCGGGGATGCGCCCGTCCACGCGCATCTCCTCGTACGCCGCGAGCATGGCGCGGTAGTGCGACTTGCCGGTGAGGTGGCGTTCGCGTGCGGCGTCGGCGTGGGTGGCGCCCAGCCCGCGCAGTTCCTCCAGCAGCTTGCGCGGTTCGCTATAGGTGAGCGTATAGCGCTCCACGTCGAGCACCGGATCGCGCAGGCCGGCGTTGAGCATTGCGTCGCCGATGTCGTGCATGTCGAGGAAGCGGCTGACGTGGGAGTGGCCGTCCACCGCGGCCCAGGCTGCGCGCAGCTCCTTCAGCGTGTCGGGGCCGAAAGTGGAGAACGCGAGCAGGCCGCCGGGTTTCAGCACACGCGCGCACTCGCCGAACAGCGCGGCGAGGTCGTCGATCCACTGGAAGCACAGGTTGGAGTGCAGCACGTCCACGCTGTGGTCGGGGAAGGGCAGGGCGGTGGCTTCGGCGCAGACGCGGCGGAACGGTTTCAGCCAGCCGCTGTGCGCCTTCGCCTCGCGCAGCATCGGCAGCGCGAGGTCGATCGCGATCACCTCGGCCTTGGCGTAGCGCTGCTTCAGCAGCGCGGTGCCGCGGCCAGTGCCGGCGCCCACGTCGAGTACACGCCCGGGTGTTTCCAGATAGAAATCCAGCCGTTCCAGCAGCGACTGCTGCACTTCGCGCTGCAGCGCGTCGTGCCGTTCGTAGCTGCGCGCGGCACGGCCGAAGTTGCGGCGCACCTGAGTGCGGTCGAGGTGGAAGTCACTCATCGAGGCCGCACTCATCGAAGCTGTCCAGCAAGGGCTGCAGGGCCTGCGCCACCTCGTCGGCGTGCGCGACGAACGGTGCGTGGCCGGCGTGTCCGATCTGCGCGTAACGGCCGTGCGACTGCTGCGCCGACCATTCCATCGCCTGCGGCGGCACCAGCCGGTCGCGGCGGCCGGCGATCCACGCGTTGGGCTGGCGCAGCGAAGGCAGCCGGCTGCGCAAGTCGCTCGTTTCGAGGATGCGGATGCCTTCCTGCAGCACGCGCAGGTCGGGTTCGCCGCGGGCGAAGGCCAGCTCGCGCAGGCGCCGCAGTTCGGCGCGCGGGTCGGCGCTACCCATCGCCTCCAGCGCGAGGAAGCGGTCGATGGTGCCGCGGTAGTCGGTCTCCAGGTCCAGCGCGAGCTGGTGCACCAGCGTCGCGTCGCTGCCCCAGGGCCAGCCGTCGTCGCGCGCGAACTTCGGCGTGGCGCACAGCATGGCGAGGCCACGCACCTGCTGCGGCTGTTCCAGCGTGGCGGTGAGCGCGATCAGCCCGCCCAGCGACCAGCCCAGCCAGATCGCCGGCGGCGTGGCGGCGGCGATCGCCGCGGCGCAGGCGCGAGGCTCCAGCGGCAGGCCGCAGTCGCGCGACCAGCCGTGGCCGGGCAGGTCTACCACGTGCATCGTGCAGCGCTCGGCCAGCGCCTGCACCAGCGGCGCCAGCACGCCGCCATGCATCGCCCAGCCGTGCAGCAGCACCAGGGGAACGGGGCCGTGGCCGGCTTGTTCAATAAAGAGCTTCACGCGTTCGCCTCCCCGCGGGTCCCGGAGGGGAGAGGGAGTTCGCTCGCAGGCAGCAAATCGGCGCCCACCGCACCGCGCCCGTCGAACACGAAGCAGTCCCCCTGCCAGTGCGCGCCGTCGGTGAGTTCTAGGTATTTCAGGATGCCGCCCTCGAGCTGGTGCACGTGCTCGATGCCCAGTTCCTGCATGTGCAGCGCGGCCTTCTCGCAGCGGATGCCGCCAGTGCAGTACGACACCACGGTCTTGCCCGCGAAACGCGCGCGGTCGGTGGCCACGGCGGCAGGGAAGGCGGTGAAGCTGGCGAGGCGGTAATCCACCGCCTGTGCGAACTTGCCCACGTCGCATTCGTAGTCGTTGCGCGTGTCCAGCATCACCACGTCGCGGCCCTCGTCGTCGCGGCCCTGGTCCAGCCAGCGCTTGAGCGTGGACGCGTCCACCGCCGGCGCGCGGCCGCCCTCGGGGCGGATCGCCGGCATGTGCATGGTGATGATCTCCTTCTTCAGCCGCACACGCAGTCGGCCGAACGGCACCTCGTCGGAGATCGACTCCTTCGCCTCCAGTCCGGCGAAACGCGTGTCGGTGCGCAGCCAGGCCATGAACGCATCCAGCGCCTCGCGCGGGCCGGCGAGGAACAGGTTGATGCCTTCCGGCGCCAGCAGCACGGTGCCCTTCAGCGCCAGCGCGCTGGCGCGTTCGAGCACGCGCTCGCGCAGCGCCGGCAGATCGTCGAGGCTGACGAAGCGGTAGGCGGCGATATTGAGGATGGGCATGGCGGGGATGGAAACGGCGAGCCGGTCATTATAGGGAATCCCGAAAACCGCCTTACTGGCGCGCTTTCGGGTCGGCGGGCCCGGCGCATGGCCGGACTCGCTACCGCCGATCGGGTAGATCACGGTGAGCCGCCCCGCGGCAGCGCGGCGAGCGCGTCCAGCAGGCGATCGATGTGCTCGTCCTCGTGCGCCGCCGAGAGCGTGATGCGCAGTCGCGCCTGGCCTTGCGGCACCGTGGGCGGGCGGATCGCGGTGACCAGCAGGCCGCGCTGTTCCAGTATCTGCGCGGCGTCCAGCGCGGCCTGCGCATCGCCCAGCAGCAGGGGCTGGATCGCGCTGGTCGTATCCATCAGCGGCAGGCCGAGCTGTGCCGCACCGCTGCGAAAACGCGCGATCAGCGCCTGCAGCCTGTCGCGCCGCCAGTCGTCGCGGCGCGCGAGTTCCACCGCGGTGCAGGCTGCGGCGGCCAGCGCGGGCGGCATCGCGGTGGTGTAGACGTACGGCCGCGCGAACTGCACGAGTCCGTCGATCAGCGCGGCGGAGCCGGCCACGAACGCGCCGCTGCAGCCCAGCGCCTTGCCCAGCGTGGCCATCAGCACCGGCACCTGGCGTTGGCCCAGGCCCGCGGCCGCCACGCTGCCGGCGCCCGCCGCACCCAGCACGCCCAGGCCGTGCGCGTCGTCCACCATCAGCGTGGCGTGCTCGCGGGTGCACAGTGCGGCGAGCTCGGCGAGCGGCGCCACGTCGCCGTCCATGCTGAACACGCCGTCGGTGGCGACCAGCGCGGCAGTGTCGGGGCGGCTCGCCAGCTGGCGCGCGGCGGCGGCCGCGTCGGCGTGCGGGTAGCGTTTCAGTTCGGCGCCGGCCAGTTGCGCGCCGTCCAGCAGGCAGGCGTGGTTGAGCTTGTCCTGCACGCAGATGTCGCCGCGCGCGAGCAAGGCCTGCATCGTGCCGAGGTTGGCCATGTAGCCGGTGGAAAACAGCAGCGCGCGCTCGCGCCCCATCCACGCGGCCAGCGCCTCTTCCAGCATTACGTGCTCGCGCCGATGCCCGCAGATCAGGTGCGCCGAGCCGCTGCCCACGCCCTCGTCGTCGGCGGCGCGCTTCAGCGCCGCGATCAGCTGCGGGTGCTGCGCGAGGCCGAGGTAGTCGTTGCTGCAGAAGCCCAGCAGGCGGCGGCCGTCGCTTTCCAGCCACGGCCCTTCCGCATGCTCTATGGTGCGCAGGCGGCGGTGCAGGCTGGCGTGTTCCCGTTCGGCCGTCTGGACGGCCAGGCGTTCGAGCAGATCAGCGCGGTGCATGGAAGCCGCTCACTGAAAAGCGACCCCAACCCAACCCTCTCCTGCAGGCAGGGGAGGGAGGCGCTTCGGGGGCTCCTTCCCTTGTTGGCAGGAGGAGGTCGGGAGGTGGTTCACGCCGCCGCACCGCACCCGCACCCGTGCCCGCAACCCGCCGGGGCGGCTTCCATGATGTCCGCGTGCACCGTGCCCGCTTCTTCCACCACTTCCATCGCGTGCAGGTCGAGGCGACGGAACAGGGCGCGGTCGTGTTCGGTGTCGGGGTTGCCGGTGGTGAGCAGTTTCTCGCCGTAGAAGATCGAGCCGGCGCCGGCGTAGAAGCACAGCGCCTGCACCGCATCGTCCATCTGCTGGCGGCCGGCGGACAGGCGCACGACGGACAGCGGCATCAGGATGCGCGCCACCGCGATGGTGCGCACGAACTCGAACGGATCGAGCCGTTCCTGGTTCGCCAGCGGCGTGCCCGGCACCGGCACCAGCTGGTTGATCGGCACCGACTGCGGGTGCTCCGGCAGGTTGGCCAGGGCCTGCAGCAGCCCCGCGCGCTGCAGGCGCGTCTCGCCCATCCCCACGATGCCGCCGCAGCAGGTCTTGAGGCCGGCGTCGCGCACCTGTTCCAGCGTCTGCAGGCGATCCTGGTATTCGCGGGTGTGGATGATCTCGCCGTAGAACTCCGGCGCGGAGTCGATGTTGTGGTTGTAGTAGTCCAGCCCGGCGTCCTTGAGCTGCTGCGCGTGGCCGTCGCCGAGCAGGCCCAAGGTGGCGCAGGTTTCCATGCCGAGGTCTTTCACGGCGCGCACCAGCGCGGCCACCTTGGGGATGTCGCGGTCCTTCGGCCCGCGCCACGCCGCGCCCATGCAGAAGCGGCTGGCGCCGGAGGCCTTGGCGGCCCTGGCGCGCGCCAGCACGTCGTCGACCTCCATCAGCTTCTGCGCCTGCACGCCGGTGTCGTAGCGCGCCGCCTGCGGGCAGTAGGCGCAGTCTTCGGGGCAGCCGCCGGTCTTGATCGAGAGCAGGGTGGACACCTGCACCGCGTTCGGGTCGTGGTGCTCGCGATGGACGCCGTGCGCGCGATGCAGCAGCTCGTTGAATGGCAAGGCGAACAGCGCGGCGACCTCGTCGCGGGTCCAGTCGTGGCGGATGGCGGCTTCGGGCATGGGGAGGCTCCGTGGTGGAGAGCGCGAGTGTGGGCAGCGTGGTCCTGCTCGTCAACTATTCGCATGGGTATTGCGGTTGACGGTGCGCGGACCCGGGCTGCCGCTACCATCGACCCGTCCAGCGAGGGAGTGCATGGCGATGATCGACAAGGCGAAGCTGCACCAGGCATGGCAGGGACTGCAAGGCTGGCTGCTGCCGCTACGCTGCCTGCTGTGCCAGGCGCCGGGCGCCCACGGGGTGGATCTGTGTGCCGACTGCGCCGCGGAGTTGCCGCGCAATCGCAGCTGCTGTGCCCGCTGCGGCCTGCCACTGGCGGCACCGGCGGCGCTGTGCGGCGAATGCCAGCGCCGCGCGCCGCCATGGGACGCGGCGTGGGCGCCGTTCCGCTACGGCTGGCCGCTGGACCGGCTGGAATCGCGCTTCAAGTTCGGCCGCGACCTCGCCGCCGGCCGCGCGCTGGCCACGCTGTGGCAACGCGAAGCGATGCCGCTACCCTTGCCCCAGCTGCTGTTGCCGGTACCGCTGCACACGGGTCGCCTGCGCCAGCGCGGCTACAACCAGGCGTTGGAGCTGGCGAAACCGCTGGCGCGCCACTTCGGCCTGCCGCTGCGCCATGACGTGCTGCTGCGCCGGCGCGGCACCGCCGCGCAGACCGAACTCGACGCCGTCGCCCGTCGCCGCAACGTGCGCGGCGCCTTCGCCGTGCGCGCCGGCGCGGTGCTGCCCGCGCACGTGGCGATCCTCGACGACGTGATGACCACCGGCGCCACCTTCGCCGAATGCACCCGCGTGCTGAAGCGTGCCGGTGTGGCGCGGGTGGACGTGTGGGCGCTGGCGCGGGCACCGTCGCCGCGCGGTTGACGGCGACTGTCGGAATGCCGCCGTGGTCTGTCGCGACCTCGGCCGGATGTCGCCGCCGCATATTCCGCGCCGCGATGCGGACGGGTCGTGCGGGTCGCAGTATGTCTTGCATCGACGGTTGTCGCCGCGGAAAGCGGGCGATGTCGTTGCGGCAGCCGCGTTCCACAGGCGATTTGACTTTGCGCTTTGGCACAGGTACCTTTTTCAAAAAAGGTAGTATGCGAAATGGATGTAGGCAAATCCGGCGCGTTGCGCAAAGGGTTGTTGGAGTTCGTGGTCCTGGCCGTCGTTTCGTCGGGAAGGGCCTATGCCGCCGATATCCTGCAGCGCCTGGGCGATACCGAGTTCGCCACCAAGGAGGGCACCCTGTACCCGCTCTTGAGCAGGATGCGGCGCGAGCGGTTGCTTGAGTACGAGTGGCAGGAATCCGAGAGCGGCCCGCCGAGGAAGTATTACAGGCTCACGCCGAACGGCCGCAAGCAGCTGGCTGCGTTTCGGGCGTATTGGAAGTCCTTGACACGCCTCATCGACGAGCTGGGTACACCACCATGCAAACCGTAATCCATGTCGGCTTGAGCGGTCACACGACGGCGTTCCTGCTGGATGAGGATGGCTACGGGTCCCTGCGCTCCTACTTCGAGCGCGCCCGTTCGGGGCTGGCGCGCGATCCCGATCGCGACGAAATACTCCGCGACCTGGAGCAATCGATCGGCGAAAAGCTCGCGCTGTTGCCGCATTCCGGTGGGCGCGTGATTGCCGGCAACGAAGTCGATTCGGTGCTGGGACAAGTCGGCGCAGTCGATTCCGGCAGCGGCCAGGCCCGACGCACGCCGCCGATGCGGCCGCGGCGGTTTTGCCGCGTCGAACAAGGCAAATGGATCGGCGGCGTTTGTACGGGGCTGGCGGTCCGTTCTGGCATCCGCGTCGACTGGGTGCGGACGATCTTCGTTCTGGCGGCGTTTTTCACGGGTGGGGCAGTGGTTCTGGTCTACCTCGCCCTGGTGTTCGCCTTGCCGGTGCTCCAGACGCGCGACGAATACGAGGACATGTGCCGGTTGTCGCCGTAGGCGATGCGAAATCGGACAGGGTGGATACGGGTGGCGCAACCAAGGTGGATCAGGCCCGGGACAGGGGCCGCGCCTTGCGCATGCGGCGTGTCGGTCAATGGTGGAACGGTGGAGAACGTGTCATGTCAATCGCAAGGCGGATTCGCAGATCGGCGCTCGTGACATCGTTGCTTTTTTGCCTGTTCGCGCCGGCACTGGCGTTGGCAGCGTCGCCGACACCAACCGAGATCGCGAAGGCGAAAGCCGTCTTCGCGGATGCGCAAAACGTCTCCGCCAGGGACAGCGGCCGCCTGTGGGGCATCCCGCTCTACGGCCGGATGCTGCTGGTGATCCCCGCTACGCGAGCCGTCATCGCCAACCAGTTGGATCCGCAGCATCTGCTTCGGCTCGAGGACGGGGTCTATGTCGGCACGCTGCCCGAGGACGTGGTCATTTCTGACGCGCCCACGGAGTGGGAAGGTGTGCGCTGGACGCAGCTGAGGTTGCCGGCCCTGCCCCAGGATGCAATGACGCGCTCGGTCACCCTGGCGCACGAGATGTTCCATCGCATCCAGCCGGAGCTGCATCTCGAGGCGAACGCCACGGCCAACCCGCAGCTCGATACGGAGCAAGGGCGGCTGTGGCTGCAGTTGGAGTGGCGCGCGCTCGCCGCAGCCCTGATCGGATCAGGCGATGCGCAGACACGGGCGATCCGCGATGCGTTGGCCTTCCGCAGCCGTCGCCATGCGCTGTTTCCCGGCTCGGCTGCAACGGAAGCCGCCATGGAGATCGTGGAGGGCACCGCCCAATACACCGGCATCGCGGTGGCGGAACCGGATGCCGCGGCGGCGCGCTGGCATGCGGCAGCCGATCTCGTCCATCCCGATACCAGCATTTCTTTCTCGCGTATTTCCGCCTTCATGTCGGGGCCGGCCTACGGCCTGTTGCTGGACGAACGCATGCCCGGATGGCGCAAGACGCTGAGCGAGCATTCCGACCTTGGCGCGATGCTGGCGTCGACGCTGCACGGCGGCGCGAAAGAGTCGGCCGGGTCGCGTGCGGCGGCTTACGGCGCAAGCGGGCTGCGCGTGGTGTTGGCGGATCGCGCCGCCCGCGAAAAAGCCATGCAGGCGCAATACCGCGCCACCCTGGTCGATGGGCCGACGCTTGCGCTGACTTCGCTGGGGCGTTTCAGTTTCAATCCCAGCACCGCGGTGGCGCTGGGCGCGGACGGCATCGTCTACCGCACATTCCACGCCATTGCGCGATGGGGCGTCCTGGACGTGAAAGCGGGCGGCGTGCTGGTGTTGCCGGATTTCAGCCGCGCCGCGCTGCCTGCCCCGATCGCGACCAAAGGCCCGCATCTCGAAGGCAAGGGCTGGATCATCGACCTGGCGCCGGGCTGGTTCGTCGCGCCGGCGACAAAGTCCGGAAACTACGTTTTGAGGCAGCATCCGCGTTGACCGTCGACGCCGATCCGGTGCCTTCTCACCGCACCGCCAGCGCCAGCGCGATGCCGATCCACATTGTGAGGCCCCACCAGTTGTTGTGACGGAACGCAGCAAGGCAGGCGTCGCGTGCGCGGTCGCGGATCAACCACAGCTGGTAGGCGAACAGGCCGGTGGCGGCGAGCAGGGCCAGCCAGTACGGCCAGCCCAGGTGCGCGCGCTGGCCCACGAACACCATCGCCAGCAGCAGCGTGGCCATCAGGATGCCAAGTATCGGCAGGTCGGCGTCGCCGAACAGGATCGCGGTGGACTTCGCGCCGGCCTTGAGGTCGTCGTCGCGGTCCACCATCGCGTACTCGGTGTCGTACACCACCGACCACAGGATGTTGGCGATGAACAGCAGCCAGCCCAGCGGCGGCACCGTGCCCGCCACCGCGGCGAAGGCCATTGGGATCGCCCAGCCGAACGCCGCGCCCAGCACCACCTGCGGCAGGTAGGTCCAGCGCTTGGTGAACGGGTAGGCCGCCGCCAGCGCGGCGCCCGCGAAGGACAGCTTGATCGTCAGCGCATTGGTGAACAGCACGAGGATGAAGGCGAACGCCAGCAGCGCGCCGAACACCACCAGCGCCTCGCGCGGCGTCACCCGCCCGCTGGCGATCGGCCGGCCCGCGGTGCGCGCCACCTGCGGGTCCAGCTTGCGGTCGGCGTAGTCATTGATCGCGCAGCCCGCCGCGCGCATCGCGAACACGCCCAGGGTGAAGATCGCCAGCGCCTTCAGCGGCGGCCAGTCGCCCGCTGCCAGCCACAGCGCCCACCAGGTCGGCCACAGCAGCAGCAGCGCGCCGATCGGCCGGTCCATGCGGGTGAGCACCAGGTAGTCGCGCGCCTTCTCGCGATAACGCGGCGGCAGCCGGCCCAGCAGCCAGTCCAGTACGCTGCTGGCGCGCGCCGAGCTGTCGGCCGGCCGCGCGGCGGCGGCCGGCGCCCTGGTGTTGCGCGGCGGTGTTGCAGGAACGGATTTGCGCCGCTGGCGCTTGCGCGGGGAGGAAGCCATCGGCGAAGTTTAACGTGCAGAGGTGAGAGGCATGGCGTGACGCAGTACGGGGAATGACGATGGAATATCTCCGGTGGCCCGGCACGCGAGCAGCGGCGTCTGCTCGCACGTGGCCCACGCATGCCGTTGCGATGCGCGGCGGAATTCGCGGGTCGGCAAGGCACAGCGGCATCGTCCGCGAGATGGGCGGGGAAGGCTGGAACCTAATGTCTGGAGGCGGGCTATGTTGGCGACAATCTCCGAAATCGTGGTGCTGCTGGTCGCCTTGCTGCACGGCTATTTCCTGGTGCTGGAAATGTTCCTCTGGGACAAGCCAGCCGGAAGGAAGGCGTTCGGCATGTCGAAAGAGCAGGCGGCGGCAACCAAGGTGCTGGCGGCGAACCAGGGCCTGTACAACGGCTTCGTCGCCGCCGGCCTGCTCTGGGGTGCGATCCAGGGTGCGGCAGGCTACGAGTTCAAGGTCTACTTCCTGCTGTGCGTGGTCGTCGCAGGCGTCTATGGCGCCGCCACGGCGAGCCGGAAGATCCTCTATGTGCAGGCCGCGCCGGGTCTGCTGGGTTTGTTGCTGGTGTTGCTGTCGCATTGAAGGTTGCAGTCCGGTGGATGCAATCGAGGGCCAGAATGTCAGGTCGTCGCTCGCACTTCGTCCAGCAAGCCTGGCGATTTGTCGGCGTCGCCGTGCTTTCGGACGGATAATCCATAACGACCTCGTATTGCGTGATGGGCGAGCCGATCTGCGCTTACCGGCGATGCCGATAAGGCAGGATAAGTATTTGTTTCGTTGCAGGATTTTCATGCTTGACCGGGGTTCATGGATGGTGGAGCATCCGTGCTTATCCCCCGAAACCGGAGGGCGACCTAAGCGTGAGGGTGCTTGCTACAACCGAGGCTTGTTATGCAGTATGAAATCCCGGAGGAGTGGCTCAGCTTCTGCGAGTTCGGGCGAGTGGAAGCTGGATATCGTTTCTATAGCTACGGGCAATGCTGGCCTAATGCTCAAGCAATCCCTTTGGCCGAAATCGAGCCGCCAATTAGGGCAGAGGGCATAGAGCCGTTTAAAAAGTACAAGATGGTTCCTGTGCTAATGGCCATGATGGATCCGAATGGAGCGCTGCCTCCCATAGTGGTCGTCGAGATCACACCTGTGTCCAAGTACAAATACAAAGTTGTAAACGGGTTTCATCGTTTCTATGCTTCGGTGCAGAGGGGCTATCCACGAATTCCGGTCGTCATAGATGACGGGTCGCGGTAATTTCTAACTATTAGGCCAAGCGGATGCCTCCGGCGCTGCTTACCTCAAGCGTTAGATGAAGTAATACAATTTCAGGGAAGACCATGCTTGAAGACAATCGCAAGCGCATCCAGCGGCTCACCGGTGCAGAGATCTGGGCGTTCATAGCCGCCAGGGTCCTACTTGGCTTTGCGCTCGGGGTTTTAGCAGTGGCCTACTTTCCTCGCATCGCCACACACCTTGCCTCGCCTGCGCTCATCCTGGGTCCGTTGCTATTGGTGGTTGCCGCAAAGGGCCTGCCCCGCCGTGGCGCTTAACAGCTCCGTTCAAGGTGGATGGCTTCGCCGTTGCTTAATTCAACTGTTAGCCCGGTCAGGAGTGAACATGGTCAGCCGCAAATCCGAGTCCTCACCCTCTGTCGATGAAATCGTGGCCGGTCTTGGGCCGCCGCTCAAAGCTGAGGTTGAGGCGCTTCGGCAGGTGGTGGCGTCCGCCGCGCCCGGAATCAGCGAAGAGGTTAAGTGGAATGCGCCGAGCTTCTATACCGGTGAGCACTTCGCCACCATGCGGTTCAATGGCAAGGTTCTCTTGCAGCTCATTCTTCACCTTGGTGCCAAGAAGTCTGCACTTCCGCCGGGTGCGATCGATGACCCGGAGGGCATCCTTGAGTGGCTCGGGCCGGACCGGGCGTGTGTGAGCATTGCCGTGCCTGGAGCGGTCGTTACCAAGGCGGGTGCATTGCAAGCCATCTTGCGGCAGTGGGTGCGGTATGTGCCGGCTCCGGTCGTTGGCTAACAATTCGAGGCAGAGCATTCGCCGCCGCTTAACACCAGTGCTAGGCACCAGAGGAATCCAATGAGCCACGACCTGATGGTCTTTGATCCAGATGTCGCTCCAACGGAGCGTGAATCTTTTATGGCGTGGTACAACAAACAAACGGAGTGGTCGGAGGATCACGGCTACAACGACCCGGTTGTCACCGCGCCTGCGCTGCAAGCCTGGTTCCGGGAGATGATTCAGTTCTTCCCGCCGATGAATGGTCCGCTAGCGGTGAACTCCGACGCATCTGAGGTTACGGATCATTCGATCGGAAAGAGCATCATCTATTCGGCGTTTGCTTGGTCGGTCGCGGAACGCGCGTATAACAAGATGCGGGAGCTTGCTATCAAACATCGCGTTGGATTCTTTGATGTAAGCTCAGGCGATGGTGAAATTTTGTTTCCCCCAGCAAACAGTTGAGTACGGCGCCGTGAGAGTCACGAGCTTGGCGCCAAAGTGAAATTCCGCACTTTGACAAAGGTTGTCACCTTCCTCGTAGGTGCGTGCATCGCCTTGCTCGGAGTGATCTGGTTCTTCATTGCGGTATCGGGCGCGGTCAAAACCAGCCCCGTCGCTGGCTATGTTGTGGGTGCTGGGTTCCTGTTGGTTGCAGCGCCACTTCTGGCATTTCCCTTTTCCACCCGCGTCGCCAAGTCCTTGCTTGTTCTTGCCATGTCCGTCTTTGCGTTCGGTATGCTTTGGTTTGCTTTCCAACCTGACTTGGCGACCAATCATCCGGCGCTTGTCCAAGTGGCCGCTATCGCATTTGCTGTAATGTTGTTCGCACGTGTTGGGCTTGCTCTGCGCCGCAGGCGCTCGGCGTTGGGCACCTAGCCAACGTGCTACCCAAAATCGAGGGCGTCGATTCGCTTAAGCGAACCGCCGTGACGGGCTGCGGTATCCTGAACTCATCGCGACAGAGGTCGCTTAGCTCAAGCGTTAGACCTAAATCCATGCAAACTCCTATGCGCATGCTCGCCTGCACTTTGATGTGGGTGCTCTGCGTGCTGAAGTCAGTCGAAGCGTCCACGCTCTCAAGTAAAACTGCGTGCACGAAGCTGAAGGGCTTGGTGGCGCTCACTTACGCAGCGCCACACGGTCCTAGTGAATACCATTGTGAGCTCGATAATTCCGAGGGTTCAGGCCGGTACTACGTGTTTGGACTCTATTCCAATTATCCAGCGCCACCGAACGCCGGTCCAGATTGGGTTGGCAGCAGCATTGTCGGCTGGTTTGCCGTATCAAAATCTACCGGTAAGGTGTTCAATTGGGACAACCCTGATCTCGGGTTGGGTCAAGAATTTCCCGCGCCCGGCGATCAAAGGTGATCGGCGGTCTCATTACTCGTTCAAGGCGAAAGCCTTCGGCGACACCCCCCCCATTTTTGAGTAGCGAGAGGGAGAGGACAGGGACGGAGGCGTAAGTCGTGGAAGTTTCCTCCGTCCGCTTCCCAGGATGTGCGCTAGGCATCCGGTATCCGACCCACCACCTCAAATCGCCGCAGTCACCACAATCTCGACCTTCCACTCCGGCCTGGCCAAGCGCGCCTGCATCGTTGCGCGCGCAGGTGCGTTGCCGGGGACGACCCAGGCGTCCCAGGCGCGGTTCATGCCGGCGAAGTCTGCGATGTCGGCGAGGAAGATCTGCGCGCGCAGGATGCGTGTCTTGTCGCTGCCGGCCTGGGCCAGCAGGCCGTCGATGGCGGCAAGCACCTGCCGCGTCTGGCCTTCGATGTCGGCGCCGGCGTCTTCGGGCACTTGGCCGGCGAGGTAGACGATGCCGTTGTGGACGCTGGCTTCGGACATGCGTGGGCCGGCTTCGATGCGTTTGATCATGGGATGCCTCGATTAGGTAATGGGACAAGGCGGCGCACGGCCGGGGGGGCCGTGCGCCGCATGTGGATGATGGTTTAGTCGGCTGCCGCGCTGCCGGCGGCGGTACTGAGTCGGCCCAGGTCGCGCACCGCGCCGTTCGCGGCGTTGGAAGCCAACGCTGCATAGGCCTGCAGCGCCACTGACACCGGGCGCGTGCGGTGCTGTGGCTTCCACGCATCGCGGCCGCGCGCCTGCATCGCGGCGCGGCGCGCGGCGAGCACGTCGTCGGGCAGGTCGAGCTGGATGCGGCGTCCGGGGATGTCGATCACGATGGGGTCGCCGTCCTCGACCAGGGCGATCAGGCCGCCTTCGGCGGCTTCCGGCGAGACGTGGCCGATGGACAGGCCCGAGGTGCCGCCGGAGAAGCGGCCGTCGGTGATCAGCGCGCAGGCCTTGCCCAGGCCTTTCGATTTCAGGTAGCTGGTGGGGTAGAGCATTTCCTGCATGCCGGGGCCGCCACGCGGGCCTTCGTAGCGGATCACCACCACGTCGCCGGGCTTCACCTTGTTGCCGAGGATGCCGCTCACCGCGGCTTCCTGGCTTTCGTAGACCTTGGCGGTGCCGTTGAAGCGCAGGATGGAATCGTCCACGCCGGCGGTCTTCACGATGCAGCCTTCCGGCGCGAGGTTGCCGAACAGCACGGCGAGGCCGCCGTCGCGGCTGAAGGGCGTGCCGGCGGCGCGGATCACGCCGTGTTCGCGGTCGGTGTCCAGCGACTCCCAGCGTGCGGACTGGCTGAAGGCCACCTGGGTGGGCACGTTGCCGGGGGCGGCGCGGTAGAACGTGTGCACGGCGTTGTCGCCGCTGCGCACGATGTCCCACTGCGCCAGCGCCTCGGCCAGCGTGGGTGCGTGCACGGTGGGGCGCGTGGCGTCGATCAGGCCGGCGCGGTCCAGCTCGCCGAGGATCGCCATGATGCCGCCGGCGCGGTGCACGTCTTCCATGTGCACGTCGCTCTTCGCGGGGGCCACCTTACACAGGCAGGGCACGCGGCGCGAGAGGCGGTCGATGTCGGCCATGCCGAAGTCCACGCCGCCTTCGCGTGCCGCCGCCAGCAGATGCAGCACGGTGTTGGTGGAGCCGCCCATCGCGATGTCCAGGCTCATCGCGTTCTCGAACGCGGCGCGGTTGGCGATGCCGCGCGGCAGCGCGCTGGCGTCGTCCTGCTCGTACCAGCGGCGGGCGAGTTCCACGATGCGGCGGCCGGCGCGGCGGAACAGCTGTTCGCGGTCGGCGTGCGTGGCCAGCACCGAGCCGTTGCCGGGCAGGGCCAGCCCCAGCGCCTCGGTGAGGCAGTTCATCGAGTTCGCGGTGAACATGCCCGAGCAGGATCCGCAAGTGGGGCAGGCCGAGCGTTCCACCGCGGCCACTTCGGCGTCGCTGTAGCTGTCGTCGGCGGCCATCACCATGGCGTCGATCAGGTCGAACTTGCGCGGCACGCCCTTCATCAGCGCCTTGCCCGATTCCATCGGGCCGCCGGAGACGAAGATCGCAGGGATGTTCAGACGCATCGCGGCCATCAGCATGCCGGGGGTGATCTTGTCGCAGTTGGAGATGCACACCAGCGCGTCGGCGCAGTGCGCGTTGGCCATGTATTCCACGCTGTCCGCGATCAGTTCGCGCGAGGGCAGCGAATACAGCATGCCGCCGTGGCCCATGGCGATGCCGTCGTCCACCGCGATGGTGTTGAACTCCTTGGCCACGCCGCCCGCCGCCTCGATCTCCTCCGCCACCAGCTTGCCGAGATCGCGCAGGTGCACGTGGCCGGGCACGAACTGGGTGAAACTGTTCGCCACCGCGATGATCGGTTTGCCGAAGTCGCCGTCCTTCATGCCTGTGGCGCGCCACAGGCTGCGGGCACCGGCCATGTTGCGGCCGTGGGTGCTGGTGCGGGAACGGTAGGCTGGCATGTGTTTCGGCTCCGGGGATGGATGTAGTTGGTCGTCGGGTTCAGCAGCGCAGCAGCAGCCGGTAAGCGGCATTGTCGCTCTCGTCGCAGTGCGGGTAGCCCAGCGTTTCGAGGAAGCGGCGCAGCGCGGGCTGCTCGTCGGCCGGCGCCTGGATGCCGACCAGGATGCGGCCGTGGTCGGCGCCGTGGTTGCGGTAGTGGAACAGGCTGATGTTCCAGTCCGGGTGCAGGCGGGCGAGGAAGTCGGGCAGGGCGCCGGGGCGCTCGGGGAAGTCAAAGCGGTACAGCCGCTCGTCCTGCGCCAGCGGCGAGCGGCCGCCCACCATGTGGCGCAGGTGCAGCTTGGCCAGCTCGTCGTCGCCGAGGTCGAGCACGGCGAAGCCCTGCGCGCGGAACGCGGCGGCCAGCGCCGCGCGCTCGTCGCGGCTGACGGTCTGCACGCCGACGAAGATGTGCGCCTGGCGCGCGTCGCCGATGCGGTAGTTGAATTCGGTGATGTTGTGCCGGCCCAGCGCGGCGCAGAAGCGGCGGAAGCTGCCGCGCTCCTCGGGGATGGTCACCGCGAACAGCGCCTCGCGCTGCTCGCCGGCCTCGGCGCGCTCGGCCACGAAGCGCAGGCGCTCGAAGTTCATGTTCGCGCCGGAGACGATCGCGGCCAGCGTCGCGCCCTGCAGCCGCTGGGTGGCGGCGTATTGCTTCAGCCCGGCCAGCGCCAGCGCGCCGGAGGGTTCGGGCACGCTGCGGGTTTCCTGGTAGACGTCGCGGATCGCGGCGCACAGCGCGTCGCCGTCCACGCGCAGCACGTCGTCCACGTGGCGGCGGCACAGCGCGAAGGTGAGCGCGCCCACCTGCTTCACCGCGGTGCCGTCGGCGAACAGGCCCACCTCGGGCAGCAGCACGCGCGCGCCGCTTTCCAGCGAGCACGCCATCGCGTCGGAATCGTCCGCCTGCACGCCGATCACCCGGGTCTGCGGCGACAGCGTCTTGATGTAGGTGGCCACGCCGGCGAGCAGGCCGCCGCCGCCCACCGGCACGAACACCGCATCGGGCGGCGCCGGCAGCTGGCGCAGCAGTTCCATGCCCACAGTGGCCTGGCCCGCGATCACGTCGAGGTCGTCGAAGGGATGCACGAACACCAGGCCGCGCTCGTCCTGCAGGCGGCCGGCGGCGGCCTGGGCATCGCTGTAGGAATCGCCGGCCAGCAGCACGTCGACGAAGTCGCCGCCGAAGCGGCGCACCGCGTCAACCTTCACCTGCGGCGCGGTCACCGGCATCACGATCACCGCGCGGATGCCGAGCTTCGCCGCCGCCAGCGCCACGCCCTGCGCGTGGTTGCCGGCCGAGGCGGCGATCACGCCGCGCGCGCGCTCTGCGGCGCCCAGCGCGGCCATGCGGTTGTAGGCGCCGCGCAGCTTGAACGAGAACACCGGCTGCAGGTCTTCGCGCTTCAGCAGCACGCGGTTGCCGATGCGCGCGGACAGCAGCTCGGCGGGCTCCAGCGGCGTCTCGCGCGCCACCTCGTACACGCGCGCGGCCAGCGTGCGGCGCAGCAGGTCCAGGTCTGAGAGCCCGCTTATGGGCTCCAAGCGCTCCCGCGTTGTCATCGAGTGGCCGCCAGGTGGTGGTGTGCGGCGCTGGTCTGCCTGGCTGGCAGGCCAAGCCGCGCGCTGCCGCATGGCGGCCACTCGATGGCAACCCGAAGGGCCGGGTCTGTTTGCCCGCATGCCTGCGTCATCACTCGGTCGTGGACGGACGTCCACTCCTTCGTTCTTCCCTGGCCTGCGTGCAAACAGCTCCCGGCGCGGGGCACTTGGAGCCCATAAGCGGGCTCTAAGGGTGCGTCGCCGGCTTCCGCGCGTGCGGCGAGGCGTGCGTTCATGCCGGGCTGGCGGCGGCGAGCCGGCTGCCGTCGCGGCTGCCCAGCAGCGACAGGCTGCTCGCGTCCAGCACGTCCACCAGCTTGCGCAGCTGGCGCAGGATCTGTTCCAGCGTGCCCTCGTCGCCGTGCATCACCAGGGTGAGCTGCGACATCGCCGGGTCGTGGGTGGCCGCCACGGTGAGCGCATCGATGTTGACGTGGCGTGCGGCGAACAGCCCGGCCACGCGCACCAGCGCACCGGATTCGTTTTGCAGCAGGATGGATAGGGTGTGTTTCATGGCAGTGCTCCGCATGGTGAACCGCGAACTTTTTGATCGTCATCCCAGCGAAAGCTGGGATGACGGGCAAAAGCGTCAGAACATCGACGTGGCCGGAGCCGCGCCCGTTGCGACCGGCGCCTCGCTGCGCGAGGCGATGAAATCGCCGGTGATCATCTGCGCGTAGGTGGCGCCCGGCCCCACCATCGGGTAGACGCCCGCGTCGGGATCGATCACCACTTCGAGGAAGGCCGGGCCGGGGTAGGCGAGGAAGTCGGCGATGGTGGACTCCAGCTGCGCCTTGTCCTGCAGCCGGCGCGCCCAGGCGAAGCCGTCGGCCTGCGCGGCGAGCACGAAGTCCTTCTTGTGCAGGCTCTTGTCGGAGGCCGCGAAGCGCCGGCCGAAGTACAGCTTCTGCCATTGCCGCACCATGCCGTCGCCGCTGTTGTTGAGCACGACGACCTTCAGCGGTAGCCCGTAGGTGGTGACGGTTTCCAGCTCGCCGAGGTTCATGCGGATGCTGGCGTCGCCGTCGATGTCGATCACCAGAGCGTCGGGGCGCGCGAACTGCGCGCCGACCGCCGCCGGCAGGCCGAAGCCCATCGTGCCCATCGAGCCGGAGGTGAGCCACTGCCGCGGCGCGCGGAAGTCGAAGTATTGCGCCGCCCACATCTGGTGCTGGCCCACGCCGGTGCTGACGATGGCGCGGCCCCGCGTGTGGCGGTTGATCGCCTCGATCACCGCCTGCGGCTGGATCAGCGCGTTCGCGCGGTCGTAGTTCATCGCGTGCACGCGCTTCAGCGCGGCGACGTGGGCTTGCCAGTCGTCCAGCGCGGGGCGGATGCCGCGGCTCTGGCCGTACCGGGTCAGGCGTTCCAGCGCAGTGCGCAGCGGCCCCACGTGGTGCCAGTCCACCGGCTTCACCTTGCCGATCTCGGCGGGGTCGATGTCGATCTGCGCGATGAACTTCGCGCGCGGCGCGAATCGCGCGGGCACACCGGCCACGCGGTCGTCGAAGCGCGCGCCCAGCGTGAGCACGAAGTCGCAGTCCTCCACCGCGTAGTTCGCGTAGGCGGTGCCGTGCATGCCAAGCATGTGCAGCGCCAGCGGCTCGGTGCTGTCGAATGCGCCCAGGCCCATCAGGGTGGTGGTGACCGGCAGGCCGAACGCGTCGGCGAACACGCGCAGCGCCACCGCGGCCTCCGCCGCGATCACGCCGCCGCCAGCGTAGATCAGCGGGCGCCCGGCCTGCATCAGCGCGGCGAAGAACGCGGCGCAGGCCTCGTCGTCCAGCCGCGCCTCCTCCACTGCACGCAGGCGCGCGCGGTAGCCGGGAATGCTCAGGCGGCAGGTGCCGTCGAAACGCAGCGTGGCGTTCTGCACGTCCTTCGGCACGTCCACCACCACCGGGCCGGGCCGGCCGCTGCGCGCGATCTCGAACGCGGTGCGCAGCGTGGCTTCCAGCTGCGCGACCTCGGTGACCAGGAACACGTGCTTGGCGCAGGCGCCCATGATGTTGCTGACCGGCGCTTCCTGGAACGCGTCGCTGCCCAGCGACGAGGTGGGCACTTGGCCGCAGATCACCACCAGCGGAATCGAGTCGGCCATCGCGTCGCGCACCGGCGTCACCATGTTGGTGGCACCGGGGCCTGAGGTGACGATCGCCACGCCCACCTTGCCCGAGGCGCGCGCGTAGCCCGCGGCCATGAAGCCCGCGCCCTGCTCGTTGGCGGGCACCACCAGCGGCATCGGCTCGCGGCCTTCGGCCGACGCGTGGTCGGCGTTGTAGCGGAACACGGCGTCGTACACCGGCAGGATCGCGCCGCCGGAATAGCCGAACAGCACGCCGGTGCCTTCGTCGGCCAGTACCTGCACGATCGCCTCGGCGCCGGTCATGGCGTGGCCGGCGAGCGGGTGCAGGTTGGGGGCGGGGGCCGCGTGGGCGGTCTGCGTGGTGGCGGTCACGGTGGATTCCTGGTGAGCGGATGGGTGGCCGCCCCCCTCCCCTGCGCGCAGGGGAGGGAGGCAAATCAGTTGCGGATCAGCTCGCGCTCGACGGCCGGATGCACCGGCACGCCGAAGGTGGCGATGATCTGCAGGTCCTGCTCCAGCGTGGAGAAGCGCTCCCACGCGATGCCATTCACGTCGGTGCTGCTGGTGAAGCCCTGCGCGTCGTCGTCCTCGAAGCCGAGCTGGCAGATCTGGCCGGCTTTTTCCGGTTGCTGGCGAATCGAGAAATTGAGGCTGTCGGTGCGCCACATCGCGTAGATGCCGTAGACCAGGGCCTGCGGCGGCTGGCCGAGGCGCTTGCTGTAGTCGGCGATGGATGCGTCCAGGTCGGCGACGGCCAGGGCGATATGGAAGCGTTTCATGGCATACCTCGTTGTGCTCTCGATGCGGGGGAACGGGCCGCGCGATTCATCGCGCGCGGCCCGGCGTCGGCGTCAGCCGACCTTCTTCAGCGGTTCGGCGGCCGGCTTCGCCGCGTTGGCCTGCAGCCACGGCATGCGGGCGCGCAGCTTCTTGCCCACCTGCTCGACCGGATGCTCCAGGTCGGCCTGCTTGAACTTCTTGTAGTTCGGCAGGCCGGCGTTGTACTCGGCGATCCAGTTGCGCGCGAAGGTGCCGTCCTGGATGTCCTTCAGCACGCCCTGCATGCGCTGCTTCACGCCGGCGTCGATCACGCGCGGGCCGCTGACGTAGTCGCCGTACTGCGCGGTCTCGGAGACGAACTCCAGCATCTTGGTGATGCCGCCCTCGTAGAACAGGTCGACGATCAGCTTCAGCTCATGCAGCACTTCGTAATAGGCGATCTCGGGCTGGTAGCCGGCTTCCACCAGCGTCTCGAAACCGGCCTGCACCAGCGAGCTGGCGCCGCCGCACAACACAGCCTGCTCGCCGAACAGATCTGTCTCGGTCTCTTCCTTGAAGTCGGTCTTGATCAGCATCGCGCGGCCGCCGCCGATGCCGTCGGCATAGGCGTGAGCCTTCGCCTCGGCCTGGCCCGACACGTCCTGGTGCACTGCCCAGATGCACGGCACGCCGCGGCCGCGCTCGTATTCGGTGCGCACCAGCGCGCCGGGGCCCTTCGGCGCCACCAGGATCACGTCGATGTCCTTGCGCGGGTCGATCTGCTTGAAGTGCACGTTGAAGCCGTGCGCGAACAGCAGCGCCGCGCCGGGCTTGATGTTCGGCTCGATCGCCTCTTTGTAGAGCTTCGGCTGCACCATGTCGGGGGTGAGCACGGCGACCAGGTCGGCGCCCTGCACCGCCTCGCCCGGCTCGGCCACGGCGAAGCCTTCGGCGCGCGCCTTCTCCCACGAAGGGCCACCCTTGCGCAGGCCGACCACGACGTCGAGACCGGAATCGCGCAGGTTGAGGGCGTGGGCGCGGCCCTGGCTGCCGAAGCCGAGGACGGCGATGCGGGCCTTGGCCAGCGTGTCGTTGGTGGTGTTGCTGCTCATGCGGTGACTCCTTCGTTGACGGTGGCTTGGTTGCGTGTGGTGGTGTGCGATCGGGTGCGACGGGTGTGGGTTGCCTCCCCTGCGCGCGCCACGGCGCCGGAACGGGGGCAGCGACGGAACCACGCTGGGGAGTGGACGTGCGTCGCCGACGGCGCCGCGAGCGGCGCGCAGGGGAGGGCAGGGGTGGCGAAGGCGCGGTTGCCTTCGCCGTGACGGTGCGGGTGCATGCTCAACCGCATGAGCGTGCTCCGCTGAAGAAGGCGTGCTCGTTGCCGGCGTGGGCTTCCAGTGCCGCCAGCACGGCGTCGCGCACGTCGGCGGTGCTGGCGTGGCCGCCGAGGTCGCGCGTGCGCGGGCCGTGCTGCAGCACGTGGTCCACGGCGGCTTCCACCGCCTGAGCCTCGGTTTCCAGCTGCAGCGAGTGGCGCAGCAGCAGCGCGGCCGACAGCATCGCGCCGACGGGATTGGCCACGCCCTTGCCCGCGATGTCGGGCGCGGAACCGTGGATCGGTTCGTACAGCCCGTTGCTGCCCTCGCCCAGCGAGGCCGAGGGCAGCAAGCCCAGCGAACCGGCCAGCGCGGCGGCCTCGTCGGTGAGGATGTCGCCGAACAGGTTCTCGGTGACCACCACGTCGTAGCTGGCCGGCCGGGTCAGCAGCAACATCGCCATCGAGTCGACCAGCTGGTGCTCCAGCGCGACGTCGGGATAGTCGGCGGCCACGCGGGTGACGGTGCGGCGCCACAGCCGCGAGGTCTCCAGCACGTTGGCCTTGTCCACCGAGGTGACGTGCCGGCGGCGGCCGCGCGCCAGTTCGAAGGCGCGGCGGGTGACGCGCTCGATCTCGGCCTCGGTGTACCTGCACTCGTCGGTGGCGTAGTCGGCGCCCTTGGTCTTCGCGCCGAAGTAGGCGCCGCCGGTCAGTTCGCGCACGAACAGCACGTCGACGTCCTTCAGCCGTTCGTCCTTCAGCGGCGACAGTGCCGCCAGCGCGGGATGCACGGTGAGCGGACGCAGGTTGGCGTACACGCCCAGACCGTCGCGCAGCGCCAGCAGGCCCTGCTCGGGGCGCACCTTCGCGTTCGGGTCGGACCACTTCGGGCCGCCCACCGCGCCCAGCAGCACCGCGTCGGCGGCCTGGCACGCGGCCAGCGTCGCCGCCGGCAGCGGCCCGCCGGCAGCGTCGATGGCGGCGCCGCCGACCAGCTGTTCGTCGAACGAAAACGCGTGTTCGTAATGCGTGGCCACAGCCTGCAGCACGGCGACCGCCGCCGCAGTGACCTCGGGACCGACGCCGTCGCCGGGCAGGGTGACGATGCGTGCCTTCATGCGGCTTGCTCCTGTTGTTCGTAATGGGCAATCAACTTCTCGTTCTGCAGCAGGTAGCCCAGCTGGTCCACACCGTGCAGCAGGCAGTGGCGCGCGAACGGCTCCAGCTCGAAGCCGATGCGGCCGCCGTCGGGCAGGGCGATGTACTGGCCCTCGACGTCGATGGTCAGCTCGACGCCCGGGTGCGCCAGCAGCCAGCGGTGCTCGGCGGCGGAGATCACGATGGCGAGCAGGCCGTTTTTCAGCGCGTTGTTGCGGAAGATGTCCGCGATCTCGCTGCACAGCACCGCGCGGATGCCGTAGTCCAGCAGCGCCCACGGCGCGTGCTCGCGCGAGGAGCCGCAGCCGAAGTTGCGGCCGGCCACCACGATGGCGCAGCCCTT
>Ga0187815_10000073_pt1 | contig 46285 bp, 36 predicted proteins | sample NC_S_5_FD_132962 | JGI IMG/M metagenome (GOLD analysis project Ga0187815, IMG submission 132962) | Wetland sediment microbial communities from Neuse River Estuary, North Carolina, USA - ASW-S_5 | ecosystem: Environmental > Aquatic > Freshwater > Wetlands > Sediment | place: USA: North Carolina... | reverse complement strand
TGCCGGAATTTTTGCTGCGACTTGCCCATCAGCATGTCGAAGGTGCATTTGACGTCGGCCGAGGTGAACGGCTTGCCGTCGTGCCATTTGACGTCCTTGCGCAGCTTGAAGGTCAGCGTCTTGCCGTCGCCGCTCCAGGCCCAGCTCTCGGCGAGCTCCGGCCGGATGGTGTCCTGGCTGTTCTGCGCAATGTGCTGATCGAAGATGACGAGGTTGTTGAAGATCGGCATGAACGGCACGTTCAGCGAGTAGGTCGCCCCTTCATGGATCGACGCGCTGCCCGGGCTGTCGCGGTGATACATGCGCAGGATGCCGCCCGATTTCGGCTCGGCCATTGTGGGATCCGGCAGCGCCAGCATCACCAATGCCGCAACGCCCAGCGCTTGCACGCTTCGCATGTGTCCTCTCCCTCGTAATTCGGTCTCTTTGGGTTGGCCGATTTGCCGCGGACGATAGCATGACGGCGGGGGCGGGCAACCGGCCAAGCCGCTGTTGTTCTGCTACTTCCGCCTAATGCGCGCGACATTCCGTCGCCGGGAATTTGTTGGGAACCGGCGTGTTTTCACAATGCTGCAAACTTCCGCGCGGACGCAATCCCGCGTCACCTGTCGGCCGCTTCACACGGCTTACGTCAAGGTTGTGGTACCATCCCGTCTCGCGCAACGGCCTCTGGCACGAAACCGGCATGCCGAGAGTCCGTTGCGGACCCCGACGGGAGCGCCGGATGATCACGGACAAGCCATGCGCGGTGGTTGTGGCGGCCTTCGTCCTGCTTGGACTGGCTTGTCCGACGAAGGCCGATGAAACGCTCGTGGGCTACAACGCGGCCATCAGCGAAAGCTCGATATCGGGCGTCTCGTCCGGCGCGTTCATGGCCGTCCAGTTCGGGACCGCCTGGTCCTCGGTGATCAAGGGCGTGGGCATCGTGGCCGGCGGGCCCTACTGGTGCGCCAAGGCGGACAGTTTTTTCCGCTATTGGTCCTCGGTTTCGAACGCACTCGGCCCTTGCATGCAGGGTCCATTGCCCGACCTCGGCGCACTCTTCGCCAAGGCCGATACCAAATCCAGATCCGGAGCGATCGATCCCCTGCACTTCGTGAGCCGGCAGAAGGTTTATCTGTTCCACGGCTATAACGATTCCGTGGTGGCGCGTGCCGCCACCGACGCCGCGGCTTCCTTCTATCGCCGTTATCTGGACGAGGCCAATCGCGGCAATCTCTATTATCAGACCGCCATCGGCGCCGGTCACTCGCTGGTCGTTGCGCAGGATTCGCCAGAGCCCGGTCTCAACAAGTGCAACGAAAGCCAGTCCCCGTTCATCGACACCTGCCGCTACGACCAGGCAGGCATCATCCTCCAGCACATCTATGGCCCGCTGAACAAACCAGGCCCCGGCCCGTTGACCGGCACGACGAAACCCTTCGACCAGTCGATCTATACCAAGCCCAACGGGCCCGCCTGGCTGAGCCTCGGCCAAACCGGCTATGTGTTTGTTCCCAAATCCTGCGAGAACGGCGAAGCCTGCCGCGTTCATGTCGCGCTGCACGGCTGCAAGCAGGATGTCGGCGGCATCGGCCGCGCCTTCATCGATCGCGCCGGCTTCAACGCCTGGGCGGACGCCAACCGGCTGATCGTGCTCTATCCGCAAATCGCCGCGTCGAACTGGTACCCGTATAACCCCGACGCATGCTGGGATTGGTGGGGCTATGTCAGCTTCAGCGACAGTTACGTCACCAAGGCCGGGCTGCAGATCAAAGCGATCAAGGCGATGCTCGATGCTTTGACGTCGCGGGCCGTGCCGGCAGCGGCGGCGCCGCCGTCCGCACCGATGATGCTCGCCATCATCGACGCGTCGGACACCGCCGCCGATCTGGTGTGGACGCCGCAAGCGGGGGCGACGGGATATCGGGTCTGGCGTGCCGGCGCCGACGGTCAGTTCGGGGCGGTGGCGGACGTATCCGGGCCGGGCTTTGCCGATTCCGGACTGCAACCGAAATCGGCCTATCGATGGCGCATCACGGCGCTCACGAACGGGATTGAGGGGCCTCCGTCCAACGAAGCTGAGGCCGTCACACGGGCAACGCCGGCATGTGCCAATCCCGGTTCGTGCCCATGGGGCAACTGATCGCCTGTCACACGATCCGTGACGTCTTGTTGCCCCAATAGCGGTCGCGCAACAGGCGCTTGTAGAGTTTTCCGGTCGGCAGCCGTGGCAGCTCGGCCTCGAAATCGATCGAGCGCGGCACTTTCTGGCGCGACAGCGATTGGCTGCAGAAGGCGATCAGCTCCTGCGCCAGCTCTTCGCACGGCTCGACGCCCGGCATCGGCTGCACCACCGCCTTCACCTCTTCGCCCAGATCGGCATTGGGCACGCCGAACACGGCGGCGTCCGCGACCTTCGGATGCGTGATCAGGAGATTCTCGCACTCCTGCGGATAGATGTTCACGCCGCCCGAGATGATCATGAAGGTGGCGCGGTCGGTGAGATAGAGGAAATTGTCGGCGTCGACGTAGCCGACGTCGCCGACCGTGCTCATGCTGCCGTCTTGCGAGCGTGCCTCCTTGGTTTTGTCGGGATCGTTGAAATATTCGAACGCCGTCGCGGTCTTGAACCACACCGTGCCCGGCGTGCCGGTCGGGCAGGGCTGCATGTTCTCGTCGAGAATATGCAGATCGCCGAGCAGCACGCGGCCGACGGTGCCGCGATGCGCCAGCCATTCCTCGCTGTTGCAGGCGGTGAAGCCGAGGCCTTCGGTGGCGCCGTAATATTCATGGATGATCGGTCCCCACCATTTGATCATGTCGTCCTTGACCGCCGCGGGGCAGGGCGCCGCCGCGTGGATCGCGATCTCGAGCGAAGACAGGTCGTAGCGCTTGCGCACCTCCTCCGGCAGCTTGAGCATGCGCGAGAACATGGTCGGCACCAGCTGCGTATGCGTGATGCCCCATTGCTCGACGAGCTGCAGATACCGCTCGGGATCGAAACTCTCCATGATGATGGCGGTGCCGCCCATGCGGATCGTGAGATTGACCGCCGCCTGCGGGGCCGAGTGATACAGCGGCGCCGGCGACAGGTAGACCATCCCCTCGCGGTACTGCCAGAGCTTTATCAGGAAATCGAACAGCGGCAGGTTCTGCGCCGGCGGCTGCTCCGGCAGCGGCCGCAAGATTCCCTTGGGGCGGCCGGTCGTGCCGGAGGAATAGAGCATCGCGGTGCCGAGGCTCTCATCTGCGATCGGCGTCTCCGGCAGGCCCTTCGTCGCGGCTTCGAGGCCGACGATGCGATCGCTCTCGCCTTCGCCGTCGGCGACGATGCAGAGCTCGATCTTCGGACAGGCCTGGATCGCCTCGCGGGCGACGTCGAGCTTCGCCTTCGATGTGATGAGAATGCGCGATTCGCTATTGACCAGGATGTAGGCGAGTTCGCCCGGCGTGAGATAGGAATTGACGCAGGTGTAGTAGAGCCCGGAGCGCTCGCCGGCGCCGCAGGCCTCGAGATACCGGCTGTTGTTCTCCATGAAGATCGAGAAATGATCGAGCCGCCTCAAGCCGCGCCTGCGGAACAAATGAGCGAGGCGATTGCAGCGCGCCTCGAGCTCGCGATAGGTCACGACCTCGCCGGTAGAGGCCATGATGAAGGCCGGTTGCAGCGGACGCAGGTGGACATGCTTGCCGGTGTACATCGCTTCTCCCGTTCCTCTATTGGAGCATGATCCTTTCGGAAAACCGGTTCCCACTTTTCCGGATCATGCTCTACGCCGCTAACAAAAGAATCTCGCGGACCTGCGCCGGCCCGTCGATCTTGCGCGGATTGCGCGGCACCCAAGGCGTGCGCATCGCCTGCTCGGCGATCGCATCGAAATGCTCGGGGCCGACGTGGACGTCCCGCAGGCTGCGCGGCATGCCGAGGCCGCGGATGAAGGCATCGAGCACATCGCCGGCATCCTTGCCGGGCTCGCCCATGGCTTGCGCGACCAGCGCCTGGCGCTCGGCATTGGCGGTTCTGTTCCAGCGCATCACCGCAGGCAGCATCACGCAGGAGGTGTAGCCATGCGGCACGCCAAACCCGCCACCAAGCACATAGCCGATGCCGTGGCTCGCCCCCATCGGCACGCCGCCCGACAGCGGCGCCATCGAGAGCCAGGTGCCGATCTGGCAATCCAGCCGCGCCTCGATGTCGTTGCCGTCGGCCTTCACCCGCTTGAGCCCTTGCGTCAGCATCGACAGGCCCTTGATCGCCTGCGCGTCGGAATAGGGATGCGCCTCGCGCGCGCAGATGCCTTCCACGCAATGATCGACGGCGCGGATGCCGGTGGAGAGGAACAGCCATTCCGGCGTGTGCACGGACAGCCAGGGATCGAGAATGGTGGCGCGGGGGATGGTCAGCACATGCCGCAGCATCTGCTTGACATGCGTGCGCTCGTCGGTGACGCCGGCGATATGGCTGAACTCGCCGCCGGCGATCGTGGTGGGCACGCTGATCTGCCGCACGACGGGCGCCTTGATCGGCGGCTCCTCGCCGCCGCGCACGCGGATGCCGTCAATGCCCTCGGTGGTCGAGACGTCATTGGCGAGGCATAGCTGCACCGCCTTGGCACCATCGGTGATCGAGCCGCCGCCGACGGTCACGATCAGATCGGCCTTGGCATCGCGGGCCTGGTTGGCAGCCGCGATCACCGCCGCGCGCGGCGTATGCGCCGGCATCCTGTCGAAGGTGCCGACGCAGCGCGCCCCCATGGCGTCGCGGACCTTCCCGATTTCGCTGGTCTCGCGGTTGAGCGTCCCGCTCACCATCAGGAAGGCGCGCCTGGTGCCGAGCCGGTCCAGCTGCTCGATGACGGCTTCGGCGGCATGCCGCCCGAACACGACCTCGTCCATGGCGCCGAATACGACGCGGCCCTTGTGCAATCTGTCCTCCCGGGACTTTTTGTTCCCGGCAAGTTAGCGGAGGAAATTTGCCGCGTCATGCCCGAAGATTGGCCGGAGGTCCCGCCTGCTGCGACAGATGCCGGCGGCTGAGCGCAAGACGCGACCGGCTGCGCACCCCGGCGAGGGTCAACCGCGCTGTCCTTCCCACAACGATGCGTTCGGCCTCGAAGCCGCCGCAGCGGTCTCCGCGTGCTGCGAGTCAAGGCGCGGGTGTCCGGTCGAGCACAACAATTTTGCTTGATTGCAGGTGCATCTTGCGGAGACTGGGAAGCAATCTCATCTAGTCGCAACGCCGAGGCGGCTGCCGCCGCTTCGTGGCCGGATCAAGAGGGGATTGCTTTGAACGCCCTTATGCCGCCCGAACGTTCAGCTCCGGGGAAAGTCCCAAGCTTCCGGCCATTGCGCCATCTTTCGCCGCTGGCGGTTCTGCTCGCGGCGAGCCTCGCCGGCTGCGACAGGCCGGCGACACAGGCTGCGGCGCCTCCGCCGCCGCCCGTCACCGTGGCACAGCCGACCAAGCGCGTCGTCACCGATTGGGACGAATTCACCGGGCGCTTCGAGGCGGTGGAAGAAGTGCAGGTCCGCGCCCGGGTCGGCGGCTTCGTCGACTCCATCCAGTTCAAGGACGGCGACTTCGTCAAGCCGGGTGACCTGCTCTATGTCATCGACGCTCGTCCCTTCGAGGCCGTCGCGCTGCAGGCGAACGGCCAGCTCGCGGACGCGCGCGCCAAGGCGGAACTCGCCCGGCGCGACCTTGAGCGCGCGCTGAACCTGGTCACGACCAGCGCGGTCTCCGAACAGGTCGTCGACCAGCGCCGTCAGACCTTGCAGGCCGCGCATGCCGCGGAAATGCAGGCCGAAGGCGCGCTGAAGGCGGCGCAGCTCAATATCGAGTTCACCCATGTGAAGGCGCCGATGGAGGGTCGCGTCAGCCGCCATCTCGTCAGCATCGGCAACCTCGTGCAGGGCGCCGACGGCGGTTCGACGCTGCTGACCTCGATCGTCTCGCTCGATCCGATCTACATCTATTTCGACATGGATGAGGCGACCTACCTCAAATACAACAAGCTCTGGTACGAGGGCAGGCGGCCGAGTTCGCGCGACACGGCCAATCCTGTGCAGATTGCGCTCGCCAACGAGACCAAGCCTTCGCGCGAGGGCAAGATGGATTTCCTCGACAACCGTCTCGATGTCTCCACCGCCACCTTGCGCAGCCGTGCCATCGTTCCAAACAAGGACATCTCGATCCTGCCCGGCCAGTTCGGCCGCGTCCGCCTGATCGGCAGCGCGCCCTATGAGGCGCTGCTGCTGCCGGATGCGGCAATCGCCACCGACCAGTCGCGCAAGATCGTGTTCGTGGTCAATAGCGAGAACGTCGTCGAGGTGCGCCCGGTGATCCTCGGTCCGCTCGATGACGGTTTGCGTGTCCTCCGCGAGGGCCTGAAGGCCGACGACAAGGTCATCATCGAGGGCCTCCAGCGCGCCCGCGTCGGGGCCAAGGTAGCGCCGCACCCGCCCAAGGCGGCGGAGCCGTCCGGAAAGAAGTCATGAATCTCGGCCAGCTCTCCATCAACCGGCCGATCCTGGCGATGGTGCTGTCCATCGTGCTGCTGATCGTCGGCGCGATCGCCTATACCACGCTGCCGGTCTCGGAATATCCGCAGGTGGTTCCGCCGACCGTGGTGATCACCACGCAATATCCCGGCGCATCCGCGCAGACCGTGTCCGACACCGTCGCCGCTCCCATCGAGCAGGAGGTCAACGGCGTCGAGGACATGCTCTACCTCTACAGCCAGGCCACCTCGAACGGCCAGCTGACCATCACGGTCACCTTCAAGCTCGGCACCGATCTCGACAAGGCCCAGGTGCTGGTGCAGAACCGCGTCGCCATTGCGCAGCCGCGCCTGCCGGAGGAGGTGCAGCGCAACGGCGTCACCACCCGCAAGAACAGCCCCGACATCCTGATGGTCGTGTTCATGCTGTCGCCCGACGACAGTTTCGACCAGCTTTACATCTCCAACTATGCACTGCTGCAGGTGCGCGACCAGCTGCTGCGGCTCGACGGCGTCGGCGACATCCAGGTCAACGGCGCGCGCGACTATTCGATGCGGCTGTGGCTCGATCCCGAGCGCATCGCAAATCTCGGCTTGACCTCGACCGAGGTGATCGCGGCGATCCGCGCGCAGAACGTCCAGATCGCAGGCGGGCAGATCGCGGAGCCGCCGATCGCGGATCGCGCCTTCCAGCCCAATCTCACTTTCACCGGCCGGTTGAAGGACCAAAGGCAATTCGAGGATATTTTGGTCAAGGCAGGCAGCGACGGCCGTGTGGTGCGCCTGCGCGACGTTGCCCGTATCGAGCTCGGCGCGCTCTCCTACAGCACAAACAGCTTTGTGTTGCGTAAGTCGGCGGTCGCCTTGCTGGTGACTCAGCGGCCGGGCTCGAACGCGCTTGCGACCGCGAAAAGCATCTCGGACACGATGGAGAGGCTGAAGACGAGCTTCCCAAAGGGGCTCGACTACAATATCGGCTACAATCCGACCGAGTTCATCGCGCAATCCGTCCACGAGCTGATCAAGACCATCTACGAGGCGATGGTGCTGGTCGTCATCGTCGTGCTGGTGTTTCTGCAGGGTTGGCGGCCGGCGATCATTCCGATCATCGCCATTCCCGTGTCGCTGGTCGGCACTTTTGCGGTGATGGCCGCGCTCGGATTCTCCATCAACAACCTCACGCTGTTCGGCCTGGTGCTGGCCGTCGGCATCGTGGTCGACGACGCCATCGTGGTGGTCGAGAACGTCGAACGGCATCTCGAGCACGGCATGAGCCGGCGCGATGCGGCGCTCAAGACCATGGAGGAGGTCGGCGGCGCGCTGGTCTCGATTGCGCTGGTGCTGTGCGCGGTGTTCGTGCCGACCGCGTTCCTCGGCGGCATTTCCGGGCAATTCTTTCAGCAATTCGCCGTCACCATCGCGGTGGCCACCGCGATCTCGTGCTTCTGCTCGCTGACGCTGTCGCCGGCGCTGGCCTCGCAGATCCTCAAGCTCCACGCCGAGAATACGGGGCCCGCGCGCTGGAATTTCATCGCCCGCGGCTGGGGGGCATTCACGCGCGTGTTCAATCGCGGCTTTGACCGGCTGTCGCATTTCTACGCCGGTGCCGCCAATTTCGTGATCCGCCATTCGCTGGCGATGCTGGTCCTGTATGTCGCGCTGATCGGCAGCGCCGGTTGGCTCCTCGCGGTCACGCCGCAAGGCTTCATTCCCGCGCAGGATCGCGGCTATATCATCGTCTCCGTGCAACTGCCGGGCGCGGCGTCGCTGGATCGCACCACCCATGTGGTGCGCGAGATCGAGCGGATTGCACTGGATACGCCGGGCATCGTCCGCGTCGCCGCCTTTGCCGGCTTCTCGGGCGCAACGCGCACCCAGGCGGGCAATGCCGCAGCCCTATTCCCTGTCTTCGACGAGCCGGAAGTGCGGCTAAAGAAAGGGCTCACCGCCGCCGCCATCACCGCTGACCTGCGCAAGCGTCTGTCGAGCATCGAGAGCGCCTTCATCATCGTGATTCCGCCGCCCGCCGTGCCGGGGATCGGCACCGGCGGCGGCTTCGCCATGCGCATCCAGGACCGGCAGGGCCGCGGAGCCCAGATGCTGGCGGCCGCAACCGACGAACTCGTCGCCGCGGCGCGCAAGGAGCCGCACCTCACCTCGATATTTTCGCCGTTCACCGCCAATACCCCGCAGGTCTTTGTCGACATCGATCGCATCAAGGCGCAGAAGCTCGGCGTGCCGATCGTTGCCATCAACGACACCATCGAGACCTATTTCGGCTCCACTTATGTCAACGACTTCAACCTGTTCGGCCGCACCTATCACGTCACGGCCCAGGCCGACCTGCCGTTCCGGAAGGAGTCTGCCGACCTGGCGCGGCTGCGGACCCGCAACGCCAGCGGCGACATGGTGATGCTCGGCAGCGTGGTCGATTTCCGCGACGTCTCCGGTCCCGACCGCGTCGCACGCTACAATCTCTATGCGGCTTCCGAGTTGCAGGGCGAACCGGTGCCGGGCACGAGTTCGACCACGGCCATCAACATCATGAAGAAGCTGGCCGACGACACGCTGCCGAGCGGGTTCTCCTTCGAATGGACCGATCTTGCCTATCAGCAGGTCACCCAGGGCAATGCGGGTCTGCTGGTGTTCCCGATCTGCGTGCTGTTCGTCTATCTGGTGCTGGCCGCGCAATATGGCAGCTGGAGCCTGCCGTTCGCGGTGATCCTGATCGTGCCGATGTGCCTGCTGGCGGCCACCATCGGCGTGCGCATCATGGGGCAGGACGTCAATATCCTGACGCAAATCGGCTTCGTGGTGCTGGTGGGATTGGCAGCCAAGAACGCCATCCTGATCGTGGAATTCGCCCGCGACATCGAGCTCGAGGGCAAGCCGCGGCTGGACGCGGTGATCGAGGCCTGCCGCCTGCGCCTGCGGCCGATCCTGATGACGTCGTTCGCCTTCATCCTCGGCGTGCTGCCGCTGGTGATCTCCACCGGTTCCGGCTCGGAGATGCGCCAGGCGGTCGGGGTTGCCGTGTTCTTCGGCATGATCGGCGTCACCCTGTTCGGCCTCGTCTTCACGCCGATCTTCTACATGGTGGTGCGCAACCTCGCCGATCGCGCCAGCCGCCGCGAGAAGCCTGCCGGGGTTGCCTGAGTGAATTCGCGAAAGGTTCCTTACCCGCTCCCATACTTTCGGCCTAGGCGAAATAGATGGGCAGTCACGGGGTTATTCAATATCGTGCGCTCATTTCCCTGAACAGAAATGGCTGGGAGTAAGAACAATGAAATCGGGAATAGTTTCGATTGCCGTGGTGGCTTGCTGCATGGCTTTTGCTGCGCCGGCCTCGGCCCAAGGAAATAATCAAGGCGTCAAGATCGGCATCCTCAACGACCAGTCCGGCGTCTATGCCGATTATGGCGGAAAATATTCGGTCGAAGCGGCCCATATGGCGGTCGAGGATTTCGGCGGCAGCGTGCTCGGCCAGAAGATCGAGATCGTCACCGCCGACCACCAGAACAAGCCCGACCTTGGCTCCGCCATCGCGCGGCGCTGGTATGACACCGAAGGCGTCGACATGATCACGGAGCTGACGACGTCCTCCGTTGCGCTCGCGGTGCAGGAGCTGTCCAAGGAAAAGAAGAAGATCGACATCGTCGTGGGTGCGGCGACCTCGCGCATCACGGGCGATGCCTGCACGCCCTACAGCTTCCACTGGGCCTATGACACCCGCGCGCTCGCGGTCGGCACCGGCGGCGCGCTGGTCAAGGCGGGCGGCGACACCTGGTTCTTCCTGACGGCGGATTACGCCTTCGGCTACGCGCTGGAAAAAGACACCGCCGAGATCGTCACTTCGAACGGTGGCAGGGTGCTGGGCTCGGTCCGCGTGCCCCTCAACTCGTCGGACTTCTCCTCCTTCCTGCTGCAGGCGCAGAGCTCGAAGGCCAAGATCATCGGGCTCGCCAATGCCGGCCTCGACACCACCAACTCGATCAAGCAGGCGGCCGAGTTTGGCATCGTCAAGGGTGGCCAGAAGCTTGCGGGCCTCCTGATGACGATCACCGAGGTGAACGGCCTCGGGCTTGAAGCGGCGCAGGGCCTCGTGCTCACCGAAGGCTTCTACTGGGACCATGACGATGCCTCGCGCGCCTTCTCCGAGCGCTTCTTCAAGCGCACCAACCGCATGCCGAGCATGATCCACGCCGGTACCTATTCGGCGGTGCTGAGCTATTTGAAGGCGGTCAAGGCCGCAGGCACCAAGGACAGCGAGGCCGTCGCCAAAAAGATCAAGGAACTGCCGGTCGACGACGCCTTCGCCAAGGGCAAGGTGTGGGAGAACGGCCGCATGGTGCACGACCTCTATCTGTTCGAGGTCAAGAAGCCGTCCGAATCGAAGAAGCCCTGGGATTACTACAAGCAGCTCGCGGTGGTGCCCGGCGACAAGGCCTTCTTCACGCCCAAGGAAAGCGGCTGCCCGCTGACGAAGTAAAGCTCAGCCCCCGCTGTCATACCCGCGCATGCGGGGTATCCAGTACGCCGCGGCGGCCGTGTTTCACGGAGATCTCACGGCGTACTGGATCGCCCGCCTTCGCGGGCGATGACAAGTTTCGCCTGCTTCCGCTTCGCCGCGCCGAACGCAGCCAGCAGGTTCGGCAAATTTGCCGGCCCCCTGCGCGCCACGATCGCCGGCGGCGGCGAAGAAATGGCAGGCTCCACGAAAGCAAAACGCCGCGCTGTCTTTCAACCGCGCGGCGTTCCTGTTTGAGAAGGCTGCGATCAGAAGTTGCGCTGGGCGCGAAGCTGCAGCAGGACGGTGTCCTGATCCTTGAACTGGTACAGAGCGTTCGGCTTCGGCGCGCTCGCCGTGAACAAGGAGCTGCCCGACATCTTCTGGTCGAGGTGGAACCACTGGACTTCCGCCGAGAACGTCAGGTTCTTGACCGGAGTCCAGCGCGTGATCGCACCAAGCTGCCAGGTGTTGAAGTCGGGGTTGCAGGTGTAGTTGCCGGCATTGTTGCCGACCAGCGCCTGGCCCGGATGAGAGGCGGCGAAGGCGGCGCAATAGGCGCCCTTGGCCGTGGTGGTGCCGACGCCGGTCAGGTTGTCGTTGGCGCCACCGTCATAGCGGACCGACACGAAGCTGCCGAACAGGCTGGTCGACCAGTAGGGATTCCAGTTGTGATTGTAGGCGCCGCGGATGCCAAACGCCTTGGTGAGCTGGAGGCCGCCGGTCCCGCCAATGCCCGGCAGGTAGACGGCGTCGGTGGTCGCGCCAAAGCCGACGCTCTGGTAGCCGACGTTGCTGCCGCTGAACATCGCGAAGCTCGGCGAGTTGCCTGAGGTCGAGATGACGTTCTTGGTCGTGCCCACGGCGTAGGAAGCGTCGATCTTGATGTCGTCGCCGGGGCCGGTCGGCAGGTTCTTGAGCTGCAATGCGGCCATCACCGAACCGCCCCACTTGTCCTCGGGGTGTCCCGAAATCTCGGACAGGGCGGTCGGAGCCGAGCTGGCGCCGAGGGTGTTGTAGGAAGCATTCACGAGATGCGCCGCGGCCGAGATCTGGAACAGGCCCCAGGCCTGATCGACGCGGATGTTGCCGACAATGTCCGGAGCATGCGTGCCTCCATAGGCGTTCGATCCGGTTCCGTTGGCGCCGATCGCACTGGGGATGCCCAGATTGTAGACCGACGTGCGATTCCACACGGTCGGATCATCGAGACCAATGCTGGCGGAAACGCCGTTGCCGAACTGGGCGGTGTACTGGATGTTGTTCGTGCCGGTGTCGGTGGTGTGGCCGCCGAGCAGGTTGGAGGTGATGTTGCCGGGGACGCCTTGCCAGGGCGTCGCATAGGCGGATGCCGATTTACCAAAGGTGAAGCCGGCGAACTGGATGAAGAGGAATTCAACGGCGACATAGCCGCCGCCGGGGGCGTCGAGCAGGTTTGTGTTGTTGCCGAGGTTGGTCGCAAGGCTGTTCGGGTTGGCCGTGGTGTTGCCGAACGTGGTGAACTGGAAGTCGCCCTGGCCGAAGGTGCGGACCACGCCGTACTCGGTCGCGGTGCGGGTGTCGACCTGCAGCGCCATACGGGAGCGGCCGGAGAAGTAATGGCGATAGCGGTTCTGCTGGCCGATATCTCCGCTCCAGGCCGGTGTGCCGTGGGCGCCGCCGTTGAAGGTGGCGTCGACGCGCAGGTAGCCGCCGAGCTTTATGCAGGTGTCGGTGCCTGGAATGTAGAAAAAGCCCGCGCCATAGAGCGAGCAAACGCGCACATACTCGACCGCCTTCGCCTTGACCGGCAAATCGGCCGCCCCGGCTGTGCCGACGGCGAGAAGGCTCGCTGCCGAACCGAGGACAAAGTTTCTTATCATTGTCATTACTGACTCTCCGCTTGATCTCACGTTCGTCTTTTCGATTGAACGCATGCGGGAGCAGGTAGCCGGTGAACTCACCTCGCTATGTGACAGCGCCGTGACTGCAGCGAGTTCGTGCGCGAGTGTGGTGCGCATGCAACGCGGCGCGCGGGAAGGAGCAATTTCTTGCCGATTTGCCGCGTAACGCAGCAACAAATGACGCGTGTCATACAATCTGCCGCAGTATCAGGTGCTGCTGCTGCGACAATATTGCGCATGCCGGCATCGATAATGGTATGAGTTCACCGCGTCGATAGCTGCGGCGGGCGGCGGCAAACGCCTTGCATCGACTCATGCGACAATTCATCGCCGCAGTTGCGGCCCTGTTCGTCGGGGTTCAACGAACAGGGCACTTGGAGCAACAAGAGCAGCGTGTGGTCAACACGATGCCTCGCGCATATATCCGATTGATCATGATCAGAGCGCGACAAGCCGATCCCAATTGCGTGATCCTGGAATGATTCCTGGCGAGTGAACGCGCGTTTACTCACCTGCCGGTTATTTTTGAATGACAAAGCTGACTCAGGAAACGCCGACGTAGCGCGAACAATCACAACGAGGGCAGCAAGATCGGCATCCATTCCAGCGTGTCTATTTGTGCGCTGAACACGCGCCGCCCTGTCGCCAGGCTGTGAAAGCCGGCGCAGAGATAATCGCTTTCGCCGCTTCCAGAATCGGTCTAGCCTGCCGAAGTAGCGATCCTGCGGGGTATCACCATGCAGATGCGCGTCAGGAAATGCGCCCATGTCCTGGAACGAATCGGGCTAGCCATGGCGGGTGCGGCGAGCGGCTTGTTCGTCGGGGCTCATACCGGATCGGCCATCTCCGCGCTGACCTCCCAAGGGTTTCTGCTGGTGATGATGATCGGCGGCGCGGTCGGTTATTATCTCGGCATCGACACGCCACAGCTCGCCTTCAACGGGGAGAGGGGCAAATCAGGCGCGCGGATCGACGCCGCCGAGCTGCTCAGCGCCATCGGCACCTTCTGCGCCGCGCTCACCGCCTTTGCCTCGGTCGGTGTCATCGTACTGCGCGGAGAGCCGCACATTGTATGGACCGCGCTGATGCTGATCGGCTGGGTGCTCGGCATCTCCATGCAGATCGTCTCAGGCACGATTGCGCGCATGCGGAACTAGGCTGAAGAAACAGAAGGTTGGGATTCAGGCAGGAGGCCTGACCCATCCCTCCATTCGTTCGCGCCGCGGAAGAATGTCTCTCGCCCGTCACCCATTCGCTCTTGCCTGAGCTCCACTACTTTCAGGGCAGGCTGATCACGACAGCCCAAACGGAAAGGAACTAGCCATGGCCCGAGCCGTACAGGAGCGCGGCGCCACCACAACCCCGAAAGCCGCGACGATCGACACCAAGCTCGAAGTCGTCGTCATTCCGGTGTCTGACGTCGACCGCGCCAAGGCGTTTTATGCCAGCCTCGGCTGGCGGCTCGATGCCGATTTCGCCGGCGAAGGCTGGCGCGTGATCCAGTTCACGCCGCCGGGCTCGTCCACCTCCGTTATCTTCGGCAGGAACGTCACCCCCGCGGCGCCCGGCTCCGCGCAGGGACTTTATCTTGTCGTTTCCGACATCGAAGCCGCCCGCAAGGATCTGCTCGATCGCGGCATCAAGGTCAGCGAAGCCTTCCACGCCGCGGGAGACGTGCATGTCGGCAAGGACGCGCCCTATCTGTTCGGCAGCGTGCGCCAGAACGGCCGCGATCCCGCGCGCGGCAGCTATCTCTCCTACGCCTCTTTCAGCGATCCCGACGGCAATGGCTGGCTGTTCCAGGAAGTCACGACCAGGCTGCCGGGCCGCGTCGTCGGCGCCACCAGCTTCGGCTCGCAGAACGATCTCGCCGCCGCACTGCGCCGCGCCGCCGCTGCCCATGGCGAGCATGAGAAGCGCAATGGCGGCCAGCACGATGCGAACTGGCCGGACTGGTACGCCGAGTACATCGTCAAGGAGCAGGCCGGCGAGCAATTGCCGGTGTGAAGGCGCAAGGTCACGCTGCCGGCTCTCGTCCGATCCTCACCAATGGAGCAGGACATGGCGCGACTGCTATCGGTAAATGTCGGGCTGCCACGCGACATCGCGTGGAAGGGCCGCACCGTGCACACCGGGATCTGGAAAAATCCGGTGCACGGCCGATGCCGGGTCGGCCGGTTGAATCTGGAGGGAGATGGACAAGGCGATCTGGGCGGCCATGGCGGCGAGCAGCGGGCCGCTTTCGTCTACCAGATCGAATCGTACCGCTACTGGGAACAGCAACTGAACAGGAACGACTTCGTCCACGGACAGTTCGGCGAGAATTTCACGATCGAAGGATTGCCGGACGATGTTGTTTGCATCGGCGATCGATATCAAATCGGCAGCGCGCTGTTCGAGGTCAGCCAACCCCGCGTCACCTGCTATCGCGTCGGCATCCGGATGGGCGAGCCGCGGATGCCGGCATTGCTGACGTCGAGTGGCCGGCCCGGATTTTATTTCCGCGTCCTGCGCGAAGGCGAGGTGGCCGCGGGGGACGAAATCGTGAAAATAGGCGAGGCGAACGAGCGAATGACCGTCGCAGAGATCAACGCGCTTCTGTATTCGCCTCATCATACGCGTGATCGGCTGGAGCGTGCCTTGCGGATCGAGGCGCTGTCGCGCGGATGGCGCTCGTCGTTTGAGGCGTTGCTGCAGAGCAAGGCGACGGGTGCAGGGAGCGGCAATGCGGGGCTTGCACCGGTGGCGGCCGCGCATCCGGCCGCGCCCGGATTTTGGCCGCTCGCGGTGGCGGCGGTCGATCAGGAGTCCGCTGATGTGGTCTCCCTGTCGCTGCGGCATCCGGATGGCCGGCCGCTGCGACCGGCCCTGCCAGGCCAATACGTCGTCTTGCGCCTTCGACCGGACGGCGGCAGCCCGCCGCTCTTTCGCAGCTATTCACTGTCGGGTCCTCTGTCGACGGAGCGCTATCGGATCAGCGTGAAGATCGAGCCGAATAGCGCAGCCGGAGCCTATCTGCGCGAACGTGTGCGGGAGGGTGATGTTCTCGACGTCAGCGCGCCGCGCGGAAGCTTCGTTCTGCAGCCTGGGGAGCGGCCTGTCGTGTTGCTCAGCGCGGGAATCGGGGCCACGCCTGTACTCGCGATGCTGCACGCGCTGGCGGCGAGTCGCGCCACCCGGCCGGTTCTTTGGTTGCACATGGCCCGCGATCGGCAGCATCATCCATTTGCCGTCGAAGTCCGTCGCATCATGCCAGCGCTGTCTCACGGCCGCAGCTATGTTTGCTACAGCAGGCCGGGCGTGACCGACCGGATCGGCGAGGATTTCGACGCTATCGGTCGCATGTCGCAATCGGTTCTCGACAAGATAGGTATCCCGACAGACGCGGATGTCTACCTCTGCGGACCGGCCCCCTTCATGGCCGACATGAAGACGGCGCTGGCAACCCTGGGCGTTGCTCCTCAACGCGTTCATGTCGAGATCTTCAACGGCGGTGAGTCGATGTCACCCGGTGTCGTCGCCGGTGCAACGGCGCTGGCGCCGCATCTGCCCAAGGACGATTCCGACACGGGTCCACTGGTATCGTTTGCGCGAAGCGGTGTCGCAGCGCATTGGAAGGCGTCGGCCTACCAAAGCATCTTGGAGTTGGCCGAGGCGTGCGATGTCCCGGTCCGCTGGTCGTGCCGGACCGGTGTGTGTCACAATTGTGAGAGCGGCCTGATTTCCGGCTCAGTGGCCTATGGACCGCAACCGCTTGATAGTCCCGCCGACGGCAACCTTCTCGTTTGCTGCTCGCAACCGATTGGAGACGTCGTCGTCGATTTATGATTGCTCGGCAGGCGTACGGCCGTCGGCCGTCCTGGGCATTGTCATTCGTCGATTCGGGCGGCTTGCTATCCGCGGGCTGGTTTTGAACGATCAGTTCTTTGGCATCGCGCGCGGCGATGAGTGTTGGTGGGCGATAAGCCACTGGCCGCCGACCTTGGTCAGAAGAACGGTAAATCGCGCGGGCGCGGGCACCGGCTTGCCATCGGACATGCGGGTGAACAGGTAGAAGCCGGTGACGACCACTGCATTGTCGTCGACAACGATCGTCTTTCTGTCTTCGATGTCGTTCTTGTTGCCGCTGCCCGCCAGCTTCAGGTTGGTGAAGTAGGCGCGGACGGCGTCACGGCCCTCGGAAATGACGGGGCTATTCGTTCCGAGAAGAATCGCATTCGGCGCGTACAGTTGCACCAGGGCATCGACGTCATTCGCCGTGTAGGCAGCGGAGAACTTGTCGAGTGCGGCGTTGGCTTCCTCCGCCGGCCCGGCCATCGAAGCCGCCGGCATGAGGGCACTCAGGACGATCGACGCAAATAAGGACTTGCACCTCGCTTCCATGGGCATTCCCCCTCGATGATTGCCATTGTCCCGCACGACACCTTAGCCAACGGCGGTCTTCGGTTCCATGACAAAAGACTGCAGCGTGCCCGCGCTACGATCGATTACGGGAGGTTACCGGCGGCCTGCGCCAGCCACGCCGTCCGGCCGCCGGCCTCCGGGTCCTCCGTGACCTGATCGATCACGCGGAATCCGCTTTCCGCGAGCAATTGCCGATACTCGTTGCGATCGAGGCTCGCATGGTAGATTGGGTCGCCGCGATAATTGCCGATCGCTTCGCCGAAGGCGGGACCCGTATTGAACATCAACACGGTGCCGCGATGCGCGTGCGTGGCAAAGGTCGCAAACATCGCGCGCTGGGCATCAGGATCGAGGTGGAAAAAGCTGTCCCAGGCCAGAATGCCGTCGAATGCCCTGCCGAGCCGCAGGCCGCGCATGTCGGACACGATCCATTCCTGTTCCGGCATCCGCGTCCGGCACAGCGCGACCAGGCTCGGCGAACTGTCGACACCCGTGACACGCATGCCGTGGGCAACCAGATTGCTGGCGACCGGCGAGCCGCCGCCGCAGCCGAGGTCGAGCACGGCAGCGCCTTCGGGCAGCAGCGCTGTGAACCGGTCGTGCCATTTCCGGTCGTTCCAGCCGCTGGCCCTGCGGTCCGCATCCCAATCGGAAGCATGGCGCTCGTAATGCGCAATAATGCTCTCGGATAATTTCTTCACATCCGGCACAGACTAGGACTTGTACTCAAGGACAGAGCAACCTGATGCAGGCCATGTGACGTCCGTCTGCTGAGACGGCCAGAAGCGATCGACGGCGTCCATCGAGCACATCTCCTCCCGCGCCCCGGCGAGTCCCATGATCCCGCCAATTTGATCGGTCGTGAAGCCGCTACACCTTGGGATCGTGCCGCTCGTATGCACATGATCGGGGCTCGTTCGATATGGAGTGATCAGGATGCGCTCCGCTTTGGCCTTAGGCCTGTTGATCATTCTGTGTGCTTCTGCCAACGCCAAAATGGTGCATCACTTCCGCACGAGCCACCGTGTCATCATTCAGCCCAGCCCAGGTATTTGCATCCCTCCGAGCTGCTACAAGTTTCCAGGCTATCCGCCCTTACCGCCGGGGGCGATTAGAACTCACGACCCGTCCACCTTCGGAGGCGGTTGACCTAACTAACCTGATCCCTCATCCGCCTCATGGGCCATTCCTGGGCCGATGATCGTACCGGATCATACCGCAGAGGCAACGTTGTGCGTCCCCCGGAGAGCACGGCGGTACCTTCGGGCAGCCGCGCTGTGCTGAATGTCCCGAACCGGCTCAAAGCGACGGACAGGCGATTTGGCCGGAGTCACTCGATGACGCGGTCGGCGCGCTTCAGCAATTCATCCGGAATGAGCAACGCGAGGGCGCGTGCGGTTCTGAGATTGATGACGAGTTCGCGTCGAGGGGACGTTTCCACCGGCAACTCCGCCGGCTTCGCACCCTTCAGAATCCTGTCCACGAGAATTGGCATCCGCGGCCATGTATCGGTAACGCTCGAGCCATAGGCGATGAGGCCTCCGGTACCGGACTGCCCGCCTGGAAATATGGTTGGCAGGCGCCGTGCAGCGGCCAGTTCTGCCACCGCCTTGCCATCCCGGAGCGGCATCGGCACCTCGAGCACCAGCAGCGCTTCCGCGCCATCCCTGATCATGGCATCGAGCGTGTCCGCATAGTCGGGCGAGGGTCCGTCGGACACCTTGCGCACCAGAGGTTCGATGCCGAATGTGCGTGCCGCGGCCGCATTGGCGCGGTCGATCGGTGCAAGACCGCTGGAGTCTGCGCCGGGAATGGTCGTGTCACTGAGGATGCCGACCCGCGCCGCCTTCGGGAGCAGAGTTCTAATCAATTCGAACTGGCGAACCGCTTGTTCAGGATCGAGGCTGGTAATGCCCGTGGCGTTGCCGCCGGGCCGGTCCATGCTGCCGACAAGGCCAAGCGCGACGGGATCGGTCACGATGGAGAAGACGACGGGTATCGTGGATGTTGCATCCTTTGCCGCCCGCGCCGCTGGGCCGCCAAGCGCCATGATGACATCGACACCGGTCTGGGCCAGTTCGGCCGCCAAAGCGGGCAGCCGGTTGAGTTGCCCCTGCGCGTAGCGCGGCTCGATGGCAAACCCCGAGGCCTCAGTGTATCCAAGCGCCGCAAAGCCTTTCCGGAAAGCGTCGATGACGGGATGACCCGGGCCGCCGTTGGTGAGAATGCCGATTTTTGCGGCCCCGGGCGCCGCTAACGCGACACCAGCCGGCAAGGTTGCGGCAAGCGCGCAGAGCATGAATTGGCGGGGGTGCATCGGTGTCCTCCCAGAGGCGCCGGATCGTACGCCGTCACGGGATATCCGGCTTCACTGCCGGATCACATTTGGTCACTACCGCCTCACATTCCCGCCTGCTAGCCTGCACGGGATTTCTGTCCCGCGGGCTCGCCGGTGCGCTATTGCTTTGAAGACTATGTGCTGGATACAGCCAGGCACGAGTTGCGCCGGAACGGGCTGATCGTGCCCGCTGCTCCACAGGCGCTCGATCTGCTCGCCTTTCTCATCCAGCATCGCGATCGCATCGTGACAAAGGACCAGCTCGTGGCCGGAGTCTGGGAAGGGCGCGCGATCACCGATTCCGCCCTGACCACCCGGCTCAACGTCGTGCGCGGCATCGTTGGCGACAGCGGCCAGCAACAGCGGCTGATCAAAACGCTGCCGCGCAAGGGCTTCCGCTTCGTGGCCGACGTGCGCGAGGATCGCCCGCCGGCCTGGCTGCGCCATGAGGTAACGAGCGAGTTGCCGTCGATCGCGGTGCTTCCGCTGGTCAACCTGTCGGGCGATCCGGCGCAGGATTTCTTCGGCGATGTCATCTCCGACGAGGTGCTGACGGAGCTGGCGCGCCTGCGCTGGCTCCTCGTGATCGCGCGCAACTCGAGCTTTCTGTTCAAGGGTGCGGCCGTCGATGCCCGTGAAATCGGGCGTCAACTCGATGTCCGCTATCTCCTGGAAGGCAGCGCGCGACACGACGGCGGTCGCGTCCGTGTCACATGCCGGCTTGTCGATGCCACAACGGCGCTTCAGGTCTGGGCGGCCCGATACGACCGGAAATTCACCGACCTCTTTGATATGCAGGACGAAATTGCCAACTCGGTTGTGACGGCTCTTGTACCGGCACTCCTTGACGCCGAGCGCAAGCGGATTGCCGGTCAAGCGCCGGAAACCCTGAGTGCGTGGGAATCCTATCAGCGCGGCGTCTGGCATATGCTCAAGCAATCCGCCGACGATAATTTGCGGGCGAGACACTTCTTCCAGCAGGCGGTCGATCTCGATGCCGGTTATTCCGCAGGGTACGATGGTCTGGCCTGGACATATCTCATGGAATCGTCGGCGTTCCGGCGCATCTCGATCGCGGAAGGCTGCAGGCGGAGCGAGGCGCTGGCGCGCAAGGCGAGCGAACTGGATCCGGAGAATTCAGCGGCGCGTGCACGCCTGGCGCTCACCATCCATCTGACAGGCGAGAACGCTGCCGCGGTTGCCGAAGCCGAACGGGCGCTGAGCATCAGTCCGAATTGCGCCGATGCGTGCGGCGTGCGCGGAACGGCCCTGGTATTCTCGGGAGAACGCAAGGAAGGACGGGCTTCGCTGGAAAGATATCTGCGACTCAGCCCGCGCGACCCGGCGCGCCCGATTCGCCTCTCCCAGATCGCGGCTTCGTACTACCTGGAGCAGGATTACGGGCGCGCGGCCGAAGTGGCCCGACGAACAGTGCAGGAGTATCCTACGGTTCACTTTGCCTACCGTTGGTTGGCGGCTTCGCTCGGACAGCTCGGGCAGGCGAGGGAAGGCCGCAAAGTCATCGACACCCTGAGACGAACCTGCGCGCCGTCGATCGACATGGACCTCAAGAGATTGCCAGCCACCTATCGGCGAGAGGACTATGAACACGTGATGCAAGGCCTGGCAAAGGCGGGCTGGAGCCATTGAGGCCTCGCGGCACAAAGACGCCCAGCCGAATGTTCTAATATCCGGTCATCTCGAGATAGCCGACGCCGCGATGGCTGCCGGCAAAGCTGATCGGGCCTTCCCAATGGTGCCTTCACCGTCATGGCCCTGGGATGGCTCAGCCGGGCTTGTCCTCTCAGCGCGCTGGTGCCGGCGCTGGTCCACCCGGTGCAGCGCCCGCGGCCTCAATATGCGGATTGACCTTGAAAGTGAGAGCTACAATGCCGCCGAGAAGGGCGCAGCCACCTAGGACCAGCAGCCCAGCCGTGAAGTTGCCGGTCGCGTCTTTGAGGTAGCCCATGACGTAGGGGCCGGCGAACCCGGACAGGTTGCCGAGCGCATTGATCCCGGCGATCCCTGCCGCAGCAGAAGCACCCGTCAGGAAGGCGCTCGGTATCGGCCACAGCAGAGGGGGCGTTGCGGAAACACCGATTTGACTCAGGCACAGGAAACCAAGCACCAGCGCCGGAGCCGAGACGAGACCCGCGCCCGCGAGACCGACCGCGGCAAGGAGCATGGCGAAGCAAACGTGCTCCCGACGCTTCAAGGTGCGATCGGAGTTCCGGCCCAGGAGGACCATGCCGACGGCGCCAAACAAGAAGGGTACAGCGGAGAGCAGGCCGGTCTCGAAATTGCTCACGCCGAAGTTCTTGATGATGGTCGGTAAGAAGAATGCGACCCCATAGCTCGCCGCGTTCAGACAGAAGTAGACCAACGCGCAGGCTAAGACGCGGAGGTCAGTGAGCGCCTTGAGGATGCCGATGTGCCCAACCGCCACCTTGTGCTGCCTCTCGGTCTCCAGCCGTCCTTCGAGCCAGCCCCTCTCGTCGTTGGCGAGCCACGTTGCGATCGCCGGTCGGTCCGTCAGGTAAAAGATGACCGCGAAGGCCATTAAGATCGACGGCAAGGCTTCGAAGATGAAGAGCCATTGCCAGCCATCGAGCCCAGCGCCGGAGATGTTCAGCAGAGCCCCGGAAACTGGGCCGCCCACAATCGACGAGAACGGGATAGCAAGCATGAACAGCGAGACAACCCGAGCGCGGTAGATCGAAGGGAACCACAGAGTCAGGTAGAAAATGATGCCGGGAAAAAAACCTGCCTCGGCGAGACCGAGCAGGAAACGAAGGATGTAGAAAACCCACTCGGTCGAGACCCCGGTGGCTGCTGAGATCGAGGGGATAAAGGCAAACAGACCAGAGATGACGCCCCAGCTCAACATGATGCGGGCGATCCAGAGCCGTGCGCCGAACCTATCCAGCGCGAGGTTGGATGGTACCTCGAACACAAAGTAGGAGATGAAGAACAGGCCCGCGCCAAAGCCGTATGCGGCCTCCGATAGGCCGAGCGCCGAGTTCATCTGTAGTTTGGCAAAACCGACGTTCACCCGGTCGAGGTAGGCGACGAAGTAGCAGACGAAGAGGAAGGGAAGCAACCGCCACATCACCTTGCGAATAGTTCTTGCTTCGAGCTCGTCCATGACACCGTTACCTCCCTGTTGTGGGGTGGCGCTTAGGTGGCCTGTCGGATCGCGTTGAGGCACCGGTTCCGCTCCGGCTGAACCTGATCCTACGATATCAGCTTGCGCGCCTATGCGAGCGCAGTTGCTGGGCGGCAAGATCAATCCTGCAAGACCAGCTTGCGCCGACAGAACACGCTGCACCGCTGTACAGTCTCGGCGTCACGGGTGCCGTTGGCACTGGATCGCACTTGGAAAGTCTGATGCAAGCTGAACACGATCTCGGTTGCAAAAACCCCAAGTCGGGATTTGGTTCCCTAACCTCCGTCTCGAACGGCGATAAAGTACACGCTCTAATATCCCGTCATCTCGAGATAGCCGACGCCGCGATGGCTGCCGGCAAAGCTGATCGGGCCTTCCCAATAGGGAAAGCTCGTGCCCATCCAGCTCTTCGGGTTCAGCGGCGCGCAGTCGATCGCGAGATTGAGGCGCGGGATTGCGACATGCCAGGCGGTTGGAATCTTGCGACCGGCGATCTCGGTGGTGCCTTTCGGCGTCATCGCGATTTCATGCGTGGCAAGCGGCGTGCCTTTGCCTTCGGGAGAAATCCAGTTTCCGGATACATAATGCCGGCCGTCGGCCTGCCGCATCCGGTAAAGCATCAGCTTCTCGCCGCCGTCGAAATGCAGCGCGAACCAGTCCCAGCCGCTCTGGTCGGAAGCCAGCGGCTGGCTGCTCCATTCCCGGTCCATCCAGGCAAGACCGGTAACAGTGACGGGCTTGTCGTCGATGGCGAGATCGCCGTTCACCTTGAAGAAGGGCTGGCTGTAATAGTACGATGCCTGCTCGCGCTCGGATTTCTTGCTGAAGCCGGCATCACCCTGCAACACCAGGGGACGATCGGCAGTGAGTTTGAGCGCATAGCTGAACTCGCCCGATGATGCGGTGAGCTCGAGCGGCGCGACAGTATTCGCATCGAAGCCGTCGAGCGCGCGCATCTGCCAGGCGTCGATCCAGGCGCGGAACGGCGCGGCCTCGACGCCGGCCTGTCGAACGCCGCCGCGCGCAAAGGTCTCGGCCGTGCGATGAGTGTCGGCGCGCGTCACCGCCGCATGCGCCATCCAGACCTGCTGCGTGGCCCAGCCTTCATGCGCTGCGCCCGGCTGCAACGCCTGCCGGAACAGCGTCCACTGCGCGCCACAGGCCTGGCCTGCGGCATCGCGCAGATTCGCCGTTACATACCACCACTCGATGCGGAATTCCGGATGCGGGCCGTGATCGGCCGGGAAGGAGAATGTGCGGCCGGGGGTGACGCGCGCAAAACCGTCCGCTTTCTCTTCCAGTCCCGCAAAACCTTGCGCGCGCGCCGCGGCATGAAGTGCAATCCATGCGGCGCCTCCGGCAAAGGCCCGTCGCGTGATGCTAGCGCTCATTGGCAAAGATCCGGATCAGGCCGGCGGGCTGCATCCGCGCCAACCGCAAAACGGGTAGCAGCGCGGCGCAAAACGCCGCCAGCATGGCAACGCCGACCAGCTGCATCAGTTGCAGCGGAAACACCTGGAACGGCAGCCGCCAGCCGAACGCCTTCACATTCACCACCGCGAGCAGGCACCAGGCGACGAGCAGGCCGAGCGGCAAGGCGAGCAGGGCGGTGATCAGCGCAACCGACATGGTCTTGAGCAACTCGATGCCGGCGAGTCGCGGCCGCGTTACGCCGATCGCCCACAGGGGCGCAAGCTGCGGCAGCCGCGAATTGGCCAGCGTCAGCAGGCTCGTCAGCAATGCGACGCCGGCCACCCCGAGCGTGAAGGCGTTGAGTGCCGTCGTCACCGCAAAGGTGCGGCTGAAGATGCGCTTTGATTCCGCCTTCACGGTCGCCTGGTTGGCGAGGCTGCGATCATCCAGCATGAATTTTTCCCGCATCGCCGAGATCAACGCTGCGATCTGCGAGGGCTCGACGCGCAGGCCGAAGCGGGTTTGCGGGAGCGCGGGGAAATGCCGCGTCAGCGCCGCATAGTTCACGGTGATCTGGCCCTTGGGATTACCGTAATCGGCATAGATGCCGATGATCTCCAGCGGCCAGTCGCCGCCGGGAGTCGGGACGTCGATGCGCTCGCCAATGGAGAGTTTTAGCCGTCGCGCCAGTTGCTCGCTGACGAAGGCCGCATTGCCCGGCCTTAGCCGCACCCAGGCATTGGGCACAGCTTCCAGCAGCGGCCAGTGCTCGCGATAGGTGGCGTGATCGACGATGCCGAACAGCTCGATCGGGTTACCTGCGAGCTGCACGTCCGCACGACCGGTCGGCAGGATCGCCTGCACCTCGCTGCGTCCGCGCAGCCAGGCCTTGATCTCGCTCGCCTGCCGGTCGTCCTTGGCGAAGACATAGACGTCGCTGGCAAGCCGTCCGTCGAGCCAGACCAGGAAGGTGCGGCTAAAACTTTCCACCATGGTGGCGACGCCGACATTGACGGCGAGCGCCAGCAAGAGCGCCATCAGCGCAAGCGAGAGGCCGGAGAGTTGCTGGCGGCTGTCGGCCCAGAACCAGCGCACCAGCGGTCGGTCGGCAGTTCCCTCGCCAAGCGCCAGCACGCGCTCGAGGATCGGCGGCAGCGCCAGCGCAGCGCCCAGCATCAAGGCCGCGAGCACGGCAAATCCCGCAAGGAGCGAATCGCCGAACCAGAGGAAAGCCGCCGCGACGGCGAATATCAGCAGCGCGGCCGCGGTCTGCACTTGCAGCCAGCGCCGCTGCGCCTGCTGCCAGGCCTGCGGCTGGGCGGAAGCGAGCACCGGCAGGCGCACCGCCTTGATCAGGCTGGCGGCGGAAGCGGCCAGCGCGCCGAGCACGGAGATGGCGATGCCGGCGAGCCACCACTCGCCCTTCAGCGTAAGCTGCCCCGGGATCGCGGCGCCATAAAGCCCGCGCAGCGAGGCCGCAACGTCGGGCAGCAGCGCCGCCGCAATGAAATAGCCGCAGACCAGGCCAACGAGTCCCGCGACGAGCGCAAACGCCACCTGCTCGATGACAAGCACGGCGTTGAGCATGCGCGCGGAGACGCCGCAGGAGCGCAAGGTGCGCAGCATCGGCAACCGCTGCTCGAAGGCGAGGCCGACGGCCGAATTGACGATGAAGAGCCCGACAAAGAACGACAGCAATCCGAAAGCAGTAAGGTTGAGATGGAAGCTGTCGGTCAGCCGCTCAAGGTCGGTCTCGGCGTCCGGTTCGACCAAGCGGAGGCGATCGCCGGCCACGCTCGAGAGCGCTGCGCGTTTGCCTTTGCCCTTGCCGACCAGCAGCCGTGTCAATTGACCCGGCATGTTCAGCACCTGCTGCGCGATGCCGATATCGACCACCAGCAGGTCGGGCACGAGGCTTTGCTGCAGGCGCAGCGGCGGCAGCAGCATCCCGTTACTGGCTTCCGGCCGCGCGCCTTCAGCCAGCTTCAGGTCGGACAGCGTTTCCGGCGAGACCAGCATCTGGCCGGGCGGCGTGATGAAGGCCACAAATTCGCCGCGCGCCACCGTCGGCGCGTTGCCGACTTCGCCGGGCAGCGTCATCGGCTCGATGCCGAGCAGGCGGAAGCTGCGCCCGCCGATCTGGATGCGGCCTTCGACGACCGGCGACACCGGCCAGCCGGCGCGGCGCAGGTCGACGAACAATTGTTGTGGAAACGCGTTGCCGTCCTTGGCCACCAGCATCGCGGTGCGCGTGCCGCCGAACATCGCCGCCGCACGGTCGTAGGAATTGCGCGCCTGCTGGTTCAGCGCCTGCACGCCGCTCCACAGCGCGGTCGCCGAGATCAGCCCGATCAAGAGCGTCGCCAGCTGCATCGGATGCCGCCGCCAGTGGCTGAGCAGCGTGGCAAGGGTCCACAGCACCCGTCTCATGCGATCCGTCCCGCATGCAGCGTCACCTGCCGGTCCAGCGTGGCGGCGAGCCGGGCGCTGTGCGTCACCATCAGGAAGCCGCAACCGGAGCGCGCCACCAGGTCGCGCGCCAGCGCCAGCACGTCATCGGCGGTGTCCTCGTCGAGGTTGCCGGTCGGCTCGTCCGCGAGCAGCAGCAGCGGCTTTGGCGCCAGCGCGCGTCCGATCGCGACGCGCTGCTGCTGTCCGCCGGAGAGCTGCTCCGGATAGCGCTTGAGGAGGTCGCCGAGCCCGAGCCGCTCCACCAGCTCCTTGTGCCAGGCCGCATCGTGCCTTCCCGCCAGCCGCGACTGGAATTTCAGATTGTCCTCGACGGAAAGGCTCGGGATCAGGTTGAATTGCTGGAACACGAGGCCCAGCCGGTCGCGCCGCAGCGCCGCGCGCGCCGCATCGTTCAGCCCGGAGAGCGCCACGCCGTCGATTCTGATCTCGCCGCCGTCGGTGGCGTCCAGCCCCGCGATCAGATGCAACAGCGTGCTCTTGCCGCTGCCGGATTCCCCGGTCAGCGCCACGCTCTCGCGCGCGGCGACGCGCAGGTTGACCCCGCGGAGCACCGCGACGGTTTCATTCGCCGAGCGGTAGCTCTTGGCAAGGCTGGTGATCTCGAGCACGCTCAAGTCCGGCCGCTCAGCAAGGCTCGCGGCGCTTCGGGGCCGCCGAAGTAGCAGGGATTGCCGGCAAGGCGATATCGTTATTGTCGCGACGGGTGGTCCGCAGCATGGAATACCTCTCGTTTTCCTCCGCACCATAGCAAGGCTGCGCGCGCCGATCTTCGTGAAAATGCCCGGTTGCCAAGGCCATAGCAGCATGGCTAGCATCCGTTCGAGGCCGCTCGTCACGGGGCCAAGAACGATAAGCTTGCGGGGAAGCAAACATGACCGGACAACCGACGCCCAAGGGCGCCTGGAAAATCACCTTCCTCCTGTTCCTGTTCATGGTGGTGAACTTCGCCGACAAGATCGTGGTGGGTCTGGCCGGCGTGCCGATCATGAACGACCTCAAGCTCGATGCCGAGCAGTTCGGCGAGCTCGGCTCCTCCTTTTTCCTGCTGTTCTCGATCTCGGCCATCATCGTCGGCTTCATCGTCAATCGTGTCCCCACGCGCTGGGTGCTGCTGGTGATGGCGGTGATCTGGTCGCTGTCGCAGTTTCCGATGGTCGGCACCGTCAGCTTCACCACGCTCCTGATCTGCCGCATCATCCTCGGCGCCGGCGAGGGGCCGGCCTTCTCGGTCGCGACGCACGCGATCTACAAATGGTTCCCGGACGAGAAGCGCACGCTGCCGACCGCGATCCTCTCGCAGGGCTCGGCCTTCGGCGTGATCATCGCGGTGCCCGCGCTCAACTGGGTAATCGTCAATTATTCCTGGCACCACGCCTTCGGCGTGCTCGGCGTCGTCGGCCTGATGTGGGTCGTGGCGTGGTTTTGGCTGGGCAAGGAAGGCCCGCTGGTGTCGACGGCCGAGCAGGCCGCGAGCGAGCCGCGCATTCCCTATTTTCAGCTGCTCACCTCGCGCACCTTCATCGGCTGCGTCGCCGCCACTTTCGGCGCCTACTGGGCGCTGTCGCTGGGCCTGACCTGGTTCACGCCCTTCATCGTGCAGGGGCTCGGCTTCTCGCAACACCAAGCCGGCCTGATCTCGGTGCTGCCCTGGGTGTTCGGCGCGAGTATCGTGCTGCTCACGGGCTGGATCTCGCAGGTGATGCTGGCGAAGGGATTCACCACCCGCGGCGCCCGCGGCGTGCTCGGCGCTGCGCCACTGGTCCTCGGCGGCTGCATCCTTGCCGTGATGCCGCATGTCAGCAGCACCGGCCTGCAGGTAGCGCTCCTGGTGATTGGCGCCGGCCTCTGCGGCTCGATCTATGTGGTGTGCCCGCCGATGCTGGGCGAATTCACGCCGGTGTCGCAGCGCGGCGCCGTGATCGCGATCTACGGTGCGATCTATACCCTGGCGGGCATCATCGCGCCCCTGACCATGGGCCGCGTGATCAAGTACGCCGCAACCCCGCTCGACGGCTACATGACCGGCTTCACCATCAACGCCGCGATCATGATCGCCTCCGGCGTACTCGGCCTCTTGCTGCTCTGGCCCAACACCGAGCGCGCGCGCCTTGCCGCAGCAGCGACTCAGGCGAAGTTTGCGTGAGGCGACATCGCGGCCTCATGGTTCGAGACGCGCGGCGCCGCCGCGCTCCTCACCATGAGGAGCAAAGACCCTCATCCTGAGGAGCCGCGAAGCGGCGTCTCGAAGGATGAAGGCCACTGGCCGCTCCGCAAACACCGATTGTAGAACGCCTGCTCGCGTAACAACAATCAGCCCGCCGCCGCGGAAAACTGCCGTGCGTCGCCTTGCGTGCCGCGGATCAGGCGACCGGGGCGGTTGCCGGTGGCGCAGCCGGCGCGCTGCGTCACCACGCCGGACACGATGGTCGCATCGTAGCCGTCCACCTGCTGCAACAGGCGCCGCCCGCCGACCGGAAGGTCGTAATGCACTTTCGGCGGATGCAGATGCAGCCGGTCATAGTCGATCACATTGACGTCGGCCTTGAAGCCGGGGGCGATCACGCCGCGGTCGTAGAGGCCGACCGACAGCGCGGTCTTGCGCGACTGCGCCGCCACCACGAACGGGATCGAGAGCTTTTCGCCGCGGCTGCGGTCGCGCGTCCAGTGCGTCAAGAGATAGGTCGGGAAGCTGGCATCGCAGATGATGCCGCAATGCGCGCCGCCGTCGGAGAGGCCCGGCACCGCATTCGGATCGGTCAGCATCTCCCGCGTGGCGTCGAGATTGCCGTCGGCATAATTGAGGAACGGCACATAGAGCATGCCGCGGCCATCGTCCGATAGCATTGCGTCGTAAGCAAGTTCCTCCGGCTGCCTGCCCATCCGCCGCGCCTGCGCGCCCAGCGCATTCTCCCGCGGCTGCTCGTAATCGGGGGGATCACCGAGCAGATAGATCTTGTCGTAGTTCGGCTTGAAGAACAGCGGGTCGTCGGTGGCGCTCGCCGTCTCACTCAGGATCGCGGCGCGCACTTCCGGTTGCCGCAGCCGCGCCAGCCGCTCGGCGAGCGGCAGATGCGCGATCGCCCGGTAGCTCGGATGGGTCTGGAACGGATTGCGCGACAGCTCGAGCCCGAGCAACAGGCCCACCGGCCTTGCTGCGATCTGCGCGGTGACGGAAAGCCCGCGTGCGCTGGCCGCGCCGATCTCGTCGAGCGTCTGCCGCCAGCGCTGCGGCGCGCGGTCGTTCTGCGTGATCGAGAAGGTGATCGGGCATTTGGTGTTGTCGGCGACCCGCAGCATCATCGGCAGGTCTTCGTGGATGGTGGAAAGATCCAGCACGAATTGCAGCACACTGCGCGCCTGCGTCTGCATCGCCGCGGCAATCGCCGTCAGCTCGTCCTCGCCCGCCTTCAGCGTCGGCGTGAAATCGCCGGTCGAGGTGCGGTGGTTGAGAGTGCGCGAGGTCGAAAAACCGAGCGCGCCGGCGCGCACCGCTTCTGCGGCAAGCTGCGCCATCGCCTTGTTGTCATCTTCCGTCGAGGGATCGCGCCGCGCGCCGCGCTCGCCCATCACATAGACGCGCAGCGCCGCATGCGGCAGCTGGGCGCCGACATCCATGTCGAAGTTCCGCTTCGACAGCCAGTTCATGTAGTCGGGAAAGCTCTCCCATTCCCAGGGAATGCCGGCGCTCAAGACCGGCTCAGGTATGTCCTCGACGCCTTCCATCAGCTGGATCAGCCTTGTGTGATCGGCCGGCTTGCAGGGCGCGAAGCCGACGCCGCAATTGCCCATGATCGCGGTGGTCACGCCGTTCTGCGAGGAGGGCGTGATGTCGTGGCTCCAGGTCACCTGGCCGTCGTAATGGGTGTGCACGTCGACAAAGCCTGGCGTGACCAGCTTGCCCTTCGCGTCGATCTCTTCCTTGCCCTTGCTTGAGACCTTGCCGACCTCGGTAATGCGCCCGTCTCGAATGGCGACATCGGCTTCAAAGAGATCGCCGCCTTTGCCATCGGCAATGTTGCCGCCGCGGATCACGAGGTCAGGGGCATCGGTCATGGCGCTTCATCCCTGTTGAAATTTGTTGCCGCATCATGCGGCATGCCCTCGTGCAGTCAACCGCCGGGAATGAGGCTCTGGAATGCGTTCGGCCGCGACGGCCTGCCTCTGTTCCGCCTGCCGGCGATGCCGAGGCCGACATTTTTCCGCCCTGACAGGAACAAACCGGTCAACCAAAGCTGAATCGACAGCGCGATGGTAACAAGGGGAAGCGACGTCAATGTTGTCAGATCGAAGCGCTGTCTATTATCCCGAAGAGCTGGCGCTGCTCGGCAGGATTCTGGATCAGGTGGTGCATTCGCTGCCGCCGAATTTGCGCACGCCCGCCAACCGCGCGGCGCTTGCACAGAACATCCTGGCCTGCGCCTCCAGCGGCGAGCGCGATCCGGACAAGCTCAGGCGCGCGGCGTTGATGACCTCGCAGGTCAGCGCCGCAGCGTAACCGGCATGCGTGAGGCAATTTCGCCACAGCGACGAACTCATGATCGCCCATCGCACAATCGTCGCAGGATTGCTGCGCGCCTGCCTCCCTTCGGTCAAAACCGGATGAGCCGATCGGGTCGATGGGGATACACCGGCAACAGAGGTAGTAATGCTTTACTCACAAAGCCCGCCGCTTGCGGACAATGATGCGACCCAGCAAAATTCACCCCGAGGGTTTGCGCGCGATCAGGAAGCGCGCAGCGAACCGCGGTTCGGTGCAAGGTCCGCGGGCGCGTCGATCCATGCGCTTCCTCTGCCGCGCGCTCGGCAATCGATCGGCCGGCGAATGTTCCGCGCGGTCAGCCGCTTCGTGATCACGGTCCTCATCGGCGTCGGCGCCACGCTCGGCTGGCAGGCTTACGGCGACACGGCCAAGCAGATGCTCGCCGCGAGCGCGCCGGAACTGGCCCCGCTGCTGGCCTGGTTGCCGGCGAAGGCGCCGGCCGTCGCTGCTGCTGCCGCCCCCGCCAGCCCTGCGCCGCAGCTGGAGCCGCTGGCGGCCAATCTGGAGTTCGTGCGCCGCAGCGTCGAACAGATCGCCCTCAAGCAGGAGCAGATCATCAGAAACGTTGCCGCGTTGCAGGCCGTCGATGAGGAGATTAGGCAGAAGGTGTCGACACCGCTTCCCGCTCCGCCGCAGCCCGTTGCCGCGGCCCCGCAGCCAAAGCCCGCGCCGCCAAAAGTACAGCCACCTCCAGGCGCGCCGCGCCCGTCGGCTTCCGCCGCACCAGTTCCGCTCGCGCCTTCGCGCTGAGGCGAAACCGAAGAAAATCGCGCGCGCTTCATTTCGTCATGGCCGGGCTTGACCCGGCCATCCACGTCTTTGCTCGCAACGTACTAAAACGTGGATGCCCGGAACAAGCCCGGGCATGACGAGACGAGGCCCGGCCTAAACGCACCGCCGCCGCTCGGCCCCGTCTTCGGATTTGCTAGACGACCCGAGGCGCCGGTTGCGTGTCGGACCATTGCGCCTATCGTCATGCGCGGAATTACCGGCTAGAGAATAGCGGGTACAATTGCGCAAAACCTTCTCCATGAAGATACCTGAGCTTCGAAAGGCATTGGCCGAGGAGGGGCTGCGTCCCTACGCCGTCAGCATCGACGGGGTCGATTGCGACGGTGAGCAATACCGAATGGACAGGAGCGGCCTAGGCTGGTGTGTGTATTACTCCGAGCGTGGCCCAAATGGTTGATCCCCGGGAGTTCCTTACTGAAGATGAGGCCTGCGACTTTCTTCTCGAGTTGCTGCGACAGGATCGTACGGCGTCGCTTCCCAGACGTTGATCAGAGATGAACTCCAGATTTAGACGGTCCCTCGCTATCCTATTGCCGCTTGCGGGGCTCATGTCGCTGAGCGGAGCTATGCTGGCGCGAGACGACCTGCCGTGCCAGCGGCAAACAGTAGCGTTATCGGTTTCACCGGACAGCACCTGGATAGCGTTGGTTGAGGAAGGTACGTGCAGCTCTGGGCTTGTTACCGTATCGACGGACACTGTTCGTCTCGCACCACGCGGCTCGATGAGTGAAATTTCGCTGACGTCACGTTCCGAAAAGCCAGAAGCCGAGAATGACGTCCTCGTGGTCGACTATTACGGCCACCCCGAAAACCGGCCGTCGCTTCGCTGGCTTTCGCCCGGCAAACTGCAAATCACGATACCGAATATTTCCAGCGTCGGATTGCAGAGGAGCAGCTTTCAGGGCGTCGATATTGCCATCAAGTATGAACCCGACGATCCCCTTGCGAGGGAAAGGTGGCTGCGAGAGCGCGGTCTAATACCCAAATAATCGAAAGGCCGATCCTTGGGAATGCCATCGACGCCGTGCGTTCGGCCTTAATGCACCGCCGCCGGCTCCGCCGGCCCCTTCGCCTTGCGGTCGGTGACCAGCGCCAGCAGCACCGTCATCAGCATGAAGACGACTGACGCGCCGAACACCCAGTGCGGCATGTGCTGGTCCATGATGAAGCCGTAGAGCAGCGGCGCCAAAATGCCTGAGAAATTGAAGCCGGTGGAGACGATGCCGAAGGCGCGGCCGGCGGCGCCGGGAGGGGCGGCATTGCGCACCAGCATGTCGCGCGAGGGCGCGATCACGCCGCCGAGAAAGCCCGCGATCGTCATCAGCGTGGTCAGCAGCAGCGGCGGCAGGGTGACCACGGCAATCACCAGCACGATCGCGGCGTTGATCGCAAAGCATGCCGCGGCCACCTGGCCATGCCGCTCGGTGCGATCGGCCAGAAATCCGCCGGCGAGCACGCCGATGGCGCTGGCGCCGAGAAAGCATGTCAGCGCCAAATTCGCCGTCCCGAACGCGACGCCATAGCCGCTCATCAGCGCCACCACGCCGAAATTGCTGATGCCGGCACTGGACAGCCCCAGCAGCATGAAGAAGATCGCGAGCACCATGATCTCCGCCGTCAGGATGTTCGGCTTGCCCGCCTCCTCGCCATGCTTGTGTGCCGCCGCGCGCGCATCCGGCAGGCTCATCGTGATCAGCAGGATGGCGACCGCAGGCCCGACCGCGCCCGCCACGATCAGCGCGCCAAGGCCGCCGACACTAGCCACCAGCGCCGCCACGATGGCGGGCGCCACCGCGCCGCCGAGGAAGCCTGCAAACGTGTGCACCGAGAAGGCCCGGCCCATCCGCGCCTCGTCCATATGCGCGGCAAGGATCGCGTAGTTGCAAGGATGATAGACGCTGTTGGCAAGCCCCAGCAGCGCGGCGCAGACGATCAGCGAGGCGTAGCTCAGATGCAGCCCCAGCAAGACAAGCGCAAAGCCGCCGAGGCACAGCCCGATCAACAGCACCTTCCGCGCGCCGTAGTGGTCGGCGAGATAGCCGATCGGCGCCTGCGTCAGGCCCGACACCACGCCGAACACGGTCAGCGCAAAGCCGAGCTCGATATAGCCGACGCCGAGCTGTGCCTTGAGAAACGGAAACAGCATCGGCAGCACGAATATATGGAAGTGGCTGACCCAGTGCGCGATCGAGATCGCCGTCAGCGTGCGCAGCGTGCTATCGGCTTTCGCTCGTTGCGGTGCAGCCAGAACGTCGGCCATATCTCTTTGAAAACCCTACTTGAAACCGCCCGGCAAGGGCCTCTCGAAACGAGGCCCAAACTATCGGCCAAAGGGGTTATCTGTCCATGAACGCCGCTGCATGGCTGGGTCGTTTTCGCCTTGTCGGATGCCCGAGGGGCACGTCCGCCGAGGCGTTCCGTCTATGGGGGGTAGGCGCGAAGGGCTTCATTCCATCGCTTGACGATCACCCGGTCTCCGATCTCGAAGCGCATCAGATCCTCGCCTGCCTCCGTGGGACCGGCATATTTGCTCCTCGTGCGAGAGAGGAGTTCATCCACACTCGTCTCGAGCAAAATGACGTGTGAATAGGCCGCAAGTTTTGGCTTGACGCGCGAGAATACTTCGCCGGCCTCTTCGGGCGAGGTGTGATGTTCGGCGATCGGCTTGAGCGGGGGCAGCTTTGCAAGCTTCTCCGACATCGCGAAGACCTCGTGGACGAGCAGGTCCGTTCCAGCCGCCACCCGGATCAGGTTCTCGTCGAACTTGGTGTCGCCCGATATCGTGACGGACCTGGATTTGTAGTCGATGCGATATCCCACCGACGGCTTGATCAGCTCGCCATGGTTGACGGCGAAGGCGGTGACCTTGACGCCCGCTTCCTCGAACACAACGCCGCCTTCCGGCTTGAAGGGATGCGCCTCGATCCGTGTCGCGGCGGGGGCGATATGTTCGTCTACCCGCCGCGTGTTCACGTCGTCGGAGAACGTCTCGCCAAGTCCCTTGGCAATTCGCGTTACGCCGCCGGCGTCCGATTCGCCCGTCGATGGACCCCATAGTTGCAGGGGCACGGTGCGCGAGCCGAACGGACCGAATATGTGTCCCGTCAACCAGAGATCGGGCAGGCCCGCCACGTGATCCGAGTGATAATGCGTGAGGAAGACGGCATCGATCCCTTTCCCCGAGGATATGCCGAGCTGATAGAGGCGCACGGTGACGCCGCGGCCGGCATCGAACAGCAGGTTTCGGCCGCCGGCCTGCACCAGGGTCGCTGGTCCAAAGCGCTTCAGGGTAGGCTCGGGTCCGCCGGTGCCGAGCAGCGTCACGACAATTCTGTCATCGGCGGCGGGCCGCTCCTGCGCGGATACCGCAAGCGGGAAAGAAAAGGCAATCAGGGCGCCTGCCGTTGCGCGAAACAGAAAGCGTCCGACGAATCCAATGCGGGTGCCAGCCATGAATTTCCTCCAGCAAAGCCTCGTTTGGTCTCTGCTGGGAAGCAATCACGGAAACAAACGGCGCGATTGTATATTTCAGACATCCGGCATGAAGATGTTGTTCCAGTCGCCGATGAACGCACTCGGTGGCAGGCCTACCAGCGCGTGACATTCCCTGATGAAATGCGCCTGGTCGAAATAGCCGGTCTCGTGGATGATCCGCGTCCAGGATCTCTCCGGATGAAAGCGATGCGCCGTCAAGGCGGCGTCAAATCTGGTGGTGCGTGCATATAGCTTCGGCGGCAGCCCAACCTGTTTGGTGAATCGCCGTTGAAACTGGCGGTCGCTGAGTCCGGACTGCTCGGCAAGCGCGCTGATCCGAACGTTGCCCCGCGCGGCCAGCAGTCGCCTTGACGTATGAGCGATGCCGTCCTCGAGGCTGCTCCGATCCAGCATTTTTCCAAACCACCGCTCGGCGGCGGCGACGCGCGAGGCAAAGTCGGGGGCTGACCGGACGGCGGAGTCCAGCTCCACGGCGTGCCTGCCCAGAACATCGCGTGCCGGAATTCCCTCCGCAGTCAAATCGGTCATATCAAGGCCGAAGAGCTGATGCAGGGCGGCCGGCTGCAGCAGGATGTTGAAGATGTGAAGCCGGCCCGACGCGTATATATGCGTCCGGCGCGATCCCTGCGGTCCGACAACCACAGTTTCAGGCGCAGTTTCGAGGCGCCCACCGTCGATGCGTATGCGCAATGGATCGCCCAGATAGATGTCGATGATCTGGTGAGGGCGGGCCGTCAGCGGAAATGCGACGACGCGCGAATTCAGCTCTGCGCGGCGCTCGCCAAAGGAGCGAACGATGTTGCGGAGCGCCGGATGCGGCATGACGCGTCTGAGATCCATCGAGCATCCTGTAGCGCGGCTGGCCTCTGCCATCAAAAGCCGAGATCAACCAAGGATAGATACCACGGACGAGCGTGCTCTGTCTCGCCATCATACAGGCTGTCCGCCTGGCAAATGCGACATTAAACCGGGAGACATCGCCCGTTGGACCGGCAAATATCGAGATCATGACCGATCCCGCAAAGCCGCTGCGCGTCCTGATCCCGGAGGGCTCCTCCACCTCCGCCCGAGAGGCCGTCACCATCCTCGGGCTGTCAGGCCATCACGTCGAAATCTGCGATCCCTCGCCCTGGTGCCTGGCGCGCTATTCGCGCTTCGTGCTCAAATTCCATCGCTGTCCCCCACTGCGTCGCGATCCCGCGGGCTTCCTCGCCTTCGTCGAAGGCCTGATCGCGAGCGGCCGCTTTGACGTGCTGTTGCCGACACATGAGCAGGGCCTCTTGTTCGCCAAGGTGCAGGATCGCCTGAAAGGCCGCATCGCCGTCGCGCTGCCGTCGTTCGAAAATTACCGCACGGCGCACAGCAAGGCCGGCTTCAGCCGCCTGCTCGCGCGCCTCGACCTGCCGCAGCCGCCGACGCGCATCCTGAAGTCGCAGCGCGAGCCGCGCGGCGCGACGCATTTTCCGGCCGTGGTGAAGACCTCGGTGGGCACCGCGAGCCGCGGCATCCATTTCGTGCACAATGAGAGCGAGCTGGCGAGCGTGCTGCACGAGATCGATTCGAGCGGCAGCTTTGACGAAGTGCTGGTGCAGGACATGATATCCGGCACGACGGAGAAGGCGCAGTCGGTGTTCTGCCGTGGCAGGCTCGCCGGCTTCCATGCCTACCAGCAGGTCATGCCCGGCGTCGGTGGCGGCGAGGCGGTCAAGACAAGCGTGCGCCGTCCGGCCGTCGCGGGCTATCTGCAAAAGCTCGGCGCCGCGCTCGACTGGCATGGCGCTCTTTCCGTTGACTACATCATGCCCCAGGATGGCGGCACACCGCTTCTGATCGACTGCAATCCGCGTCTGGTCGAGCCGTTCAACGCCTGGGCGGCGGGCACCGATCTGGTGACGCTGCTGCTGCGCGTCTCCCTGGGCGAGGAGCCCACGCCCTTGCCAGAAGGCCGCGAAGGCGTCCTGACGCATCTTGCCATGCAGGCGCTGCTTGGCCTTGCCTCACACGGCGGCTCGCGCCGCGCCATCATGCGCGAGTTCGGTCGCATCCTCGACCACAGCGGTCCCTATGCCGGCAGCACCGAAGAGCTCACTCCGCTCGCGCACGACCGCCTTGGGGCAGTGCCTCTCGCAATGACGCTCGCACTGCTGCTGGCTTCGCCGATGTCAGCCGCAAAGCTCGCGCGCGGCGGTTTTGGCGAGCACCTGCTCGATACGAAAAGCATCGGCGAGATCGAGAAGATGCCGTAGGGTGGGTTAGCCGTACTGCGTCACAACCCTCATGGTGAGGAGGCGCGCATGCGCCGTCTCGAACCATGAGGCCATGATATCGGCCTCATCCTTCGAGACGCCGCTTACGCGGCTCCTCAGGATGAGGAGATAAAGCCGGCCTCATGGTTCGAGACGCCCTCCGGGCTCCTCACCATGAGGGTTCACATCGAACACGCCGAGCTTGTATTCCTCCTGCGGCCCCGAGGCGAACATCGGGACCAGCGTGAACGCGGCTTGCGGATATCTTTGCCAGATCGCGAGGTCTTCGGCCGTGACGATCACGAAGCCGAACCTGAACATATAGCGGCCGGGTTCGGTGACCTTGCCGACCTGCGCCCAGTTGACCTTCATCATGCCTGGTCACCCCCGTGGACAACCCGCCCGCCGGGCCGACGGGCGAGGTAGTCTATGCCAGGTCCTTGAGGAATCGTAGGGCGGCTGGAGCGACTCGCCCGTTACCCCATCCTACGGCAGCGGAATGCGAGGCGGCGAAGTGCGCTACCGCGCCGTCGGCGGCCCAGCCAGATTGCCCGACAGGATCACCTTGCCGATCTCCTCGTAGTGGGTGTCGCGGGCCTGGAGCTGCTGGTTGATCGCGTGCATGTCGCGCAGGCGGCGCTCGAAGCCGTTGGCGCGGAACACCGCGGTGGCGCCGGCCATGTGATAGGCGACGTCGACGATCTCGGTCGATTGATGGATGGTCGAGGTGGCGGCGAGCCGCAGCGCGACGCGATGCGCTTCGGTGAAGGGGCCGTGCACGAGATCGTCCCAGATCTCGGCGGCGGTCGCGAACAGATAGGCGCGGGCGCGGCGCAGCTTCGCCTCGGTGAGGCCGATCAGGCCCTGCACGGCGCTGTTCTCCTTCATCGCCGAGAGGCCCTGCGGCGTCTTCTTGCGGGAAAGCTCGATCGCCGCGTCGAATTGCGCACGGGCGACGCCGAGCGAAGTCGCGGCAAAGCCCATGCTGTAGATGGCGTTGGTCGGGATCTTGTAGAGCGGCCCCTTCTCGCGCAGCGCATGGGGTTCGTCGCGCAGCGCTGCGAATTTCTCGGGAATGAAGAGGTTGTCGACCGAGTAGGAATCGGTGCCGGTGCCGCGCAGGCCGATCACGTCCCACACGTCGTAGAGCGTAGCGCTGCTGACCGGAAACAGGATGGTGCGGAGTTCCGGCGAGCCGTCCGGCTTGCGGCGCGGCGTGCCGTCGGCCTCGGTGATGCGGACATGCGCGCCGAGCCAGCTCGCCTGGCGGATGCCCGAGGCGAACTCCCAGCGCGCGCTGGCGCGGTAACCGCCGGGTTCGGCACGAACGTCATGGTTGACCGCGCCCCAGGCGAGCACTCCCTGCCTGGTGTTGAAGATCTCGTCGGCCGCGTCATGGTCCATATAGGCCGAAATGACGGCGCAGACGCTGCACTGGCCGAGGCACCAGGCCGTCGAGGCATCGGCCTTGGCGATCTCCTCCTGTGTCTGCATGAAGATTGCGAGCGGCACTTCGGCGCCGCCAAGGCTCTTCGGCAGCAGTGCCCGGTACATGCCGTTCTCGATCAGTGCCGTGACGACCGGCTCCGTCAGCCGGCGCGTGCGCTCGATCTCATCGGCTTCCTGCTTGATCAAGGGCGCCAGCGCCCGCGCGCGTTCGACGAGGTCGATAGCGGTGGCCTTGTTCATGCGTCTCCCCGTGCCCTTCTTCATTGCTGTTAGGCGGGCGAGCGGATGGTGGCCCATCCGCCTGACACGATCAAGACGGCGGGTCACATGTCGGTCATGCCGCAGCGCGGCCGAGATCGAGCCTTTGCCGGCGTTTGGAGGGGAAACTGAGCGCCACCATCACCGCCGCAAGCCCGATGGCAAAGGAACCGACATGCAGCCAGGTGTAGGCATGATAGGTGTCGAACACGATGCCGCCGGCCCACGGCCCCAGCGCCATGCCGAGGCTGGCGAAGGCCGACACCGCGCCGAACACGGTGCCCATGATGCGGGCACCAAAGAATTCGCGCACCAGCACGGCATAGAGCGGCATCAACCCGCCATAGGTGAGCCCAAACACGACCGAGAGCGCATAGAACTCGCCGAGCCTGAACACCGCCAGATAGGTCGCGATGCACAGCGCCTGCACGAAGAGGCCGCCGACCAGCACCGGCTTGGCCCCGATCCGGTCCGCCAGCACGCCGAGCAGGAGGCGTCCGCCCAGCCCGGAGAAGCCGGCGAGGCTGTAGACGGTGACGGCCGTCAGCGGCGCGATGCCGCAGATCATGGCGTAGCTCACCATGTGGAAGATCGGTCCGGAATGCGCGGCGCAGCAGGCGAAATGTGCCAGCGCCAGCGTGATGAATTGCGGCGTGCGCAGCGCCTGCGCCGCGGTCCACTCTGTCTCCGGCGCGGCATCCGGGCTTGCGCTCGCGCCGGGCGCTGCCTGCGGCGCGGGTCGGATCAGAAAGCAGGCGGGAATCAGCAACGCCCAGGCCGCGATGCCGATCACGAGCATGGCGGTGCGCCAGTCATAGGCGGTGATCAGCATGCTGGCGGAAGGCGCAACCGTCACCGGCGACATGCCCATGCCGGCGGAGACCAGCGCCACGGCAAGGCTGCGGTGCTTGTCGATCCAGGCGCTCGCCAGCGCCATCATCGGCGCATAGAAGCTGCCGGCGGCAATGCCGACCAGCACGCCGAAGAACAGCTGGAATTGCCACAGCTCCTGCGCCTGGCTCGCGGTGACGAGGCCGATGCCGAGCAGGAGGCTGCCGGCCAGCACCACGATGCGGGTGCCGTAACGGTCGGACAGCGCGCCCCAGGCGAACGCGGCAAGGCCCATGAACAGGAAATCCAGCGTCGCCGCCGCCGAGACGCCGGCGCGCGACCAGCCCATCGCTTCCGAAATCGGCGCCAGAAACACCGCGAGCGACAGCATCGTGCCGAAGCCGACGCAAGTCATCAGCGCGCCGGCCGCGACGATGACCCAGCCATAGTCGAATCGAGAGGCTTTGCTCATGCGTTTCCCCGGCGGTTGATCTTGTTCTCGTGCGCGAAGAGATCGTGGCCTATTCGCCGCCGGGGAGCAACATTGCGGGCGGCATCCCTTTCATGCAGGGAATCAGCTGATTGTGAGTTGCGCCGGACAAAGCGCGGCTGCCAGCGAAGTCAACGCGCCAACCCAAGAACCACAAGCAGAGCTCGATCGAGTTGCTGCGTTGTCTCGGAATCAAGGCGACCGATGACGCTCCGAACTCGGTCGCGCCGCAAGGCAATCAACTTGTCCGTCATGATCTGCGAGCGGAGACGGAGTCCGTTGGAGGGCTTTGCTTCGATTGTCGGCCGCAACGGCAAATTGCCCTGAACGTCCGACGAGATTGGACAAACGAAAATGGTCGTTAAATCCTTGAATTCATCAGCCTGGACGATGACCCCGGGCCGGGGGCGTCCCAATTCGCTGGGGACGACAACCAGCACGATGTCGCCGCGCGTCACTTCCAATCGCTCCAGTCGTAGGCGCTCTCGATCCAGGCATCGATGGCGTTGTTCTCTGGATGCTGCGCCATCAACTTGGCTTGTCTTCGAATATCTGCACGGACCTTCGGATCACGCAAATCCGGTACCCAATGCTGCACTGGCCGAAGCCCTAGCGCCCGCAAGCGTGAGCGACGCGCGGCCATTCGCTGGCGCGGGCTATGAGGCGAATTCTTTCGAGTCTTCTTCGGAGTGGAGGCCATTCAAGTAAACGTAACATGTTACGTCGCCTCATTCAAGGTAGAGAGCGAACCGCTTCAGCTGTCCACCTTCATCCTGGCGCATGGATGAACCTCCGGTTAGGAGCTACGCGCTTGGCAGCATCGAGATAGACTAGCCTCAGCTATCCACCTTCAGCGCGGCGATAAGAGCTTCTTGCGGGAAGTCGACTTTGCCGACCTGTCGGATCCGCTCCGGGGCCTACGACGACTCCGTTCGCAGCGCGCGCACCGCAGCTCTGATCATCGCGACGGTTTCGACCTCGGCATCGCTGTCCTGCTGCTGACGCCACGCGCTCTGGATTGCAATGACCACCTGTTCGGTCGGATTGACGAAGATGAACTGGCCAAAGACGCCTCTCGCCGAGAAGGCACCGTTGTTGACGCCGCCGGGTGAGGGCGGCGCCGCCCACCAGTGATAACCGTATCCCGCTGGCGAACCGGGCATGAGCCGACCGAAGGCGGTGGACGCGCAGTCGGGCTGGCCGGCAAGATCGCGCCAGCCGGGCGGCAAGACTCGTCGGCCACTGAACGCTTCGCCGTCCTCCAGCACCAGTTGGCCGAAGCGGCCGAAGTCGCGCAGGCGCGCGCTGACGCCATGCCCGCCCAGCTCCAAGCCATCCTCGGATTCGAGTTGCCAATACCCGTCGGCCTCCATGCCGGCAGGTCCCCAGATCGTCTCGGCGCAGTAGTCGGCAAGCGGCCGGCCTGTCGCGGCCGCGACCAGCGCACTGATCACGCAGCTCTCGCCACTCGAATAGTTGAAGACGGTACCCTGCGGCCGCGCGCGCGGCAGCTTGCACATGAGGTCGAGGACGGAGCCCGGACGTCGGCTCTCCATGGCCTCGCCGAGGCGATCGGACTCTGACCGTCCGTCCGCATCATTGTCCTCGCGCCACGCCACACCGGAGCACATCCGCAGGAGATTGCGGATCGTGACGCCCTCGTAGGCCGAGCCGTGCAGCCGCGGCAAATAGTGCTCGCAGGGATCGTCAAGGCTGCCGATCGCGCCATCGTGGAGCGCGGCCCCGACGAGCGTCGCGGTGATCGACTTCGCGGTCGAGCAGCTGATCCACCGGCTCTCCGGGCCGTTGCCCATGCCGTAGCGCTCCAGCGCGATCTCGCCGTGCTTCAGGATCAGCAGCCCGGCGGTGCGACGGCGGGCCATGTAGTCGCTGACGCCGAGTCGCACCCCGCCCACCTCAAAGGTCAGGTCCGCGAGCGAACGGGCGTGCGTTGGGAGCGGCCGCACCGCGTCGCCGCGCCGGATGACGCGGTGCGGCCAGACCTGGTTCTGGTTGCGGAAGGTCGGCGCCTGGTTTTCGGGCGTCGTGTCCCAGAAGTACGGAGTCACCCGCTCCGGATCGGCGTCGCCGCGGTTCATGCCAGCACCTCGCCAACACTTGTGTGCTCGACATCGATGCGCGCGCCGATCAGCGCTGTGACCGCAGCCTTCGTCCGTGTGCGACAGGCCATGAATACCCCTCCGTTCGATCAGACGACGCCAGATCGCCCGGAATGGCGAGGCTTGCAAAGCAAGTTAAGTTGGCTTGCGCTGGTCTAGCCCCGCTGGCACGCTGACGGCCGACCGTAGGGGAGACAAAGCCCCGTCGGGGGGGGTGCGAATGTCCGCTCCGGGTCCCAGAAGCTGACGTCGGCGGCACCAGCGCTAAGGAGCCAAAAAAGCGGCTTTCGGTTTCGATGACTATCCGCTCGCCGCAAACAGAGCCCACTTCCCGGGCAGTCCTTTGAGTTCGTAAGAACCGCGCTCGGCGAATTTCAGCCCGGCTCCGGCGACGCGGTCGGTGGCGACGCGCGAGACCAGAACTTCGTCGGATCCGCTATGCGACAGCACGCGCGCGGCCGCGTGCACGGCGATGCCACCAATGTCGTTGCCTCTAATCTCAATTTCCCCGGTGTGCAGGCCGGCGCGAACGGAGAGCCCGATCTGTTTCGCCGCCGAGCCAAAGGCGAGCGCGCAGCGCACCGCTCGTCCAGGACCGTCGAAGGTCGGCGGCACGTTTGCGGGAAATTCTCCCCTAGCGATTGTCCATCTTAGCGCACGCGACGCCGCCCGGTTTCACCACATAGGCGGGGTTACGATACTTGCCGCCGGGAGTTCGAACCCACCCGGCATGGAAGTTGTCGGAAATCATGGAGCTATTGCATCGTCCCCATTTGAACGGGCCGTCGCCCATGGGTTTCGGAGCGCCGGTCATCCTGCGGTATTTACCGAAGGTGTAGGAGCCGATCGCTTCAACTTCAATAATATATCTTTCGAATTCCGCCTCTGAGAATTCGCCATTCCACTCATAGAACTCGCGCGCCAGGGCGACTTCGTTTTGATTGGTCTGCGCGGTCTGAACGAGTTCCCGGAACTGATATCCTTGCTGCCCTGCGATTTGTTCGGCAAAAGCCGAGGCGGAGGACAACAAAAGTACTAAAAACATGGCCGTCAGCGCTGCGTGATGGCAAGGGACGCGCCCGACGACTAGGCGCGTCCTGAGTTGAACGCCATCCCCAGTGCTCTTCACCAGATTGCCGCGGTGCTTACCGACCATCTCTCTTGCAATCTGATCGTGATTGCCGAGCAGCCGAAGCCAGCGCTCGTCGCCCATCGCAGTCGCGCTGCGGGTGGATTCAACAATATCGGTGAATAGCACGGTCGCCAGCACGCGCTCAAACTCAACCGTGCCATGATCGCGGCGGCCGGTGACAAACTCCTCGATATCTCCGGGCACGGTCTCATTGTTGGCGGTCCAGACCGCGTGGTCGCCAACCGGATATTCGATGTATTTGACGCCCGAGATCGCGGCGGCGAGCTTTCGGCCGAGATCGACCGGCACTTGGAGATCGGCCTTGCTGTGCAACATTAGGGCCGGCACCTGCAACGTCGGCAGGTTCGCGGTGACGTCGATCTGGCGGTTGAGCCGTAGAAGTGTTCGCAGCGCCCCGGGACTGCTCGCCAACCGCTCCCACTTAGCGTATTGCGCGATCGCAGCTGGATCGCCCGCCTCGCTCGGAGCGATGGTTTTGGTCAGTTCGCCGGTACCCCAGAGCCTCAGGATCTGCTCGAAGCGTGCCTCCCACGCCTCATCCGAGAGACGGTCCGCGGATCGACTGAAACATCCGGTCAGAATGAGGTGCGACACGCGCTCAGGGTATGTCGCGGCAAACAGGACACTCATGCAACCACCTTCGGAGAACCCGACCAGCGCCGCGCGCTTGGAGCCGATGGCATCCATGACGGCACGGACATCGTCCATACGCACTTTGAGCGACGGCGCACCCGACATCCGGTCCGACATCCCTTGTCCGCGCTTGTCGAAGGTCACGACCCGGGCGAAGCCCGCTAGCCGCCGCAGAAAAGCGGTGTATCCTGGCAACTCGTGCTGGAATTCGATGTGTGAGATGAAGCCGGGAACCAAAATCAGGTCGATCGGCCCGTCGCCCATCACTTGATAGGCGATGCTGACGTCGCCGCTTTGGGCATACCGCGTCTCGGGCAACTTGAAGTCAGTCATCGAGCGAACCTCGTGGCCTACTCCATTGTTGCCGCCTGAATAGCCGAGATCAACCCCGTAGCATCTGCCCCTCTGCCTTGACGTCTAAAGCAGACCTCGGCCTTAGTCCCGCGCATGTCCCGCTTTCCAGGTATTGCGGTCAAGGATTTGAGAGGCGCGCTGCCATAAGAAGCTTGGGCGATGATGGCGATATACCATTGATTTGCCCGACGCGTCAAACTGGATTTCGTAAAATACGAATACGTCGGCCGGCATCGCCGGCTACTGTGCATGGGGTTGTTTTCGCGTTTTTGGTTGTCGTCCCCGGAAACGTCCGGCCGGACCCGGTCTCGTCATGCCAAGCGTAGTCGGAGCGGACAGCCTCAGCTATCCACCTTCAGCGCGGCGATGAAGGCTTCCTGCGGAATGTCGACTTTGCCGAACTGCCGCATCTTCTTCTTGCCTTCCTTCTGCTTCTCCAGGAGCTTTCGTTTGCGCGTGATGTCGCCGCCGTAGCACTTTGCGGTAACGTCCTTGCGCAGCGCGCGGACGGTTTCGCGGGCGATCACCTTGCCGCCGATCGCCGCCTGGATCGGGATCTGGAACATGTGCGGCGGGATCAGCTCCTTCATCTTCTCGACCATGGCCCGCCCGCGGCCCTCGGCGCGGGTGCGATGGACCAGCATCGAGAGCGCATCGACCGGCTCGCCGTTGACGAGGATCTGCATTTTGACGAGATCGGCGGGCTTGTAGTCGGTGAGGTGATAGTCGAACGAGGCGTAGCCCTTCGACACCGACTTCAGGCGATCGTAGAAGTCGAACACGACCTCGTTGAGCGGCAGATCGTATTTCACCATCGCGCGGGTGCCGACGTAGGTGAGCTCCTTTTGCGAGCCGCGGCGGTCCTGGCAGAGCTTGAGAACGCTGCCGAGATATTCGTCCGGGGTGAGGATCGTCGCCTCGATCCACGGCTCCTCGATCTCGGCGATCTTCACCACGTCGGGCATATCGACGGGGTTGTGGATCTCGATCTCCTGCCCGTCGGTGAGCTTCATCTTGTAGATCACGCTCGGCGCGGTTGCGATCAGGTTGAGATCGAACTCGCGCGACAGCCGCTCCTGGATGATCTCGAGATGCAGCAGGCCCAGGAAGCCGCAGCGGAAGCCGAAGCCGAGCGCGGCGGAGGTTTCCATCTCATAGGAGAAACTGGCATCGTTCAGGCGCAGCTTGCCCATCGCCGCGCGCAGCGTCTCGAAATCGTTGGCATCGACGGGGAACAGGCCGCAGAACACCACGGGGAC
>Ga0187815_10000072_pt1 | contig 47143 bp, 45 predicted proteins | sample NC_S_5_FD_132962 | JGI IMG/M metagenome (GOLD analysis project Ga0187815, IMG submission 132962) | Wetland sediment microbial communities from Neuse River Estuary, North Carolina, USA - ASW-S_5 | ecosystem: Environmental > Aquatic > Freshwater > Wetlands > Sediment | place: USA: North Carolina... | reverse complement strand
GCGGTTGGTCTCAATGATCGATACCAGCCGATATCTTCAGTGTCACTCGTGAACCGCCGTATGCGGAACCGCACGTACGGTGGTGTGGGAGGGGGCCGGAGGATTCCGGCTCCCTACCCGATCACACGTCCTGCGGGCGCCTGCCTGCACGACGGTTGGCACATGGCCTGCACCTGCTGCAGCCGTTACGCTAGTGCTCTTGCCTCTGCTGCACGTGCATCGACGGACCCCTTCATGCCGACTCTCCCGCCGGTCACCCGCTACCTGCTGATCGCCAACGTACTGGTGTTCGCGCTGCAGCAGCTGTTGCACGACGAGAGCACCATGGCGCTGTCGCAGTACTTCGCGTTGTGGCCGCTAGGGCCGGACGTGGTGGGCCAGGTGGCTAGCGGCCAGGTCGTCACGGCGGGCTTCCGGCTCTGGCAGCTGGTCACCTATGCGTTCATGCATGGCGGTTTCGAGCACATCCTGTTCAACATGTTCGGCCTGTACATGTTCGGCGGGGTGATCGAGCGCACCTTCGGCGCGCGCAACTACACGATCTACTACTTCGTCTGCGCGATCGTGGCGGCGCTGGCGCAGCTGCTCGTGGTGAAGTACTTCACCCACGGCTTCTATCCCACCATCGGCGCCTCGGGCGCACTGTTCGGCCTGCTGTTGGCCTTCGGCATGCTGTACCCGCACGAGAAGATGTTCCTGATCTTCCTGCCGATCCCGATGCCGGCGTGGCTGTTCGTGATCGGCTACGCGCTGGTGGAACTGGTGCTGGGTGTCACCGGCACCGCGGCCGGCGTGGCGCATTTCGCGCATCTCGGGGGCATGGTCGGCGGCTATGTCATGATCCAGTACTGGCGCGGGCGGCTGCCGTTGAAACCGAAATACCGTCTGCTGCGCTGACCTCTCCTCTCACTCGGTAACTCCATGAGCCAAGACCTGCAGCGCCGCCTCACGCCGCGCCACATCACCTTCATGGCGCTGGGCATGTGCATCGGCGCCGGGCTGTTCCTCGGCTCGGGCAGCACGATCAAGCTGGCCGGCCCGTCGGTGCTGTTCGCCTACCTGATCTGCGGCGTGATGATCTTCATCATCATGCGCGCGCTCGGTGAGATGGCCGCGCACGAGCCGATCGCCGGTTCCTTCAGCGCCTACGCGCACAAGTACCTCGGGCCGTTCGCCGGCTACCTTACCGGCTGGAACTACTGGATCCTGATGATGGGCGTGGGCATCGTCGAGAGCACGGCGGTGGGCATCTACATGAAGGCCTGGTTTCCCGCTTCGCCGCAGTGGATCTGGGCCTTCGCCAGCGTGGCGATGATCGGCGGCCTGAACCTGCTGGCGGTGAAGGTGTACGGCGAGCTGGAGTTCTGGTTTTCGCTGGTCAAGGTACTCACCGTGATAGCGATGATCGCCGGCGGCTTCGCGATGATCTGGCTGGGCTGGGGCAACGGCGGCACGCCGGTGGGCCTGTCCAACCTGTGGACGCACGGCGGCTGGTTCCCGCACGGCGTCACCGGCATGGTGCTGGCCCTGCCGGTGCTTGTGTTCTCCTTCGGCGGCATCGAGACCATCGGCATGGCGGCGGCGGAGGCCGCGCAGCCGGAGCGCACCATCCCCCGCGCGGTGAATTCGGTGATCTGGCGCATCCTGATCTTCTACATCGGCTCGCTGTTCGTGATCATGGCGATCTACCCGTGGAACGAGCTGGACGCGACCAGCAGCCCGTTCGTCACCACGTTCGCGCGGCTGGGCATTTCCAGCGCGGCGGGGCTGATCAACTTCGTGGTGATCACCGCGGCGCTGTCCAGCTTCAACTCCACCACCTTCAGCGGCAGCCGCATGCTGCACAGCCTCGCCAGCAAGGGTCAGGCGCCGGCGGCGATGGGCAAGACCAGCGCGCACGGCGTGCCGGTGCGCGGCGTGCTGGTGACCATGGCGTTCCTGCTGCTCGGCGTGCTGATGAACTACCTGGTGCCGGGGCGCATCTTCGGCATGATGATGTCCATCCTCGCGTTCAACACGGTGTGGACCTGGGGCATGGTGCTGGTGGCGCACTGGAGCTTCCGCCGCCGCCAGGCGCAGCTGCTCAAGTTCCGCCTGCGCGCGTGGCCGCTGTCCAGCGTGCTGTGCCTGGCCTTCCTCGCCTTCGTGTGGGTGATGCTGGGCTACAGCCCCGATACCCGCGTGGCGCTTTACGTGGGCGCGGTGTGGCTGGCGCTGCTCACCGTGGCCTATTACGCGTTCGGCATCGAGCGGCGTATGCGTCAGGCCACCGCTTCGGAAGCCGCCTGATTCGGGACGGCCGAGGCGCGGCATTCGTTGCCGGAAGCGCATGGCGCAGCGGGTCGACTGCCGCGGCCTTGCCGCGCACCTGTCTCTGTAGCCAGCCGCCGAATCAGCCGGACCATCGATCCAATACAGGAGCATCGCCATGAAATCCCGTGCCGCCGTCGCCTTCGCTCCCGGCAAGCCGCTGGAGATCGTCGAGATCGACGTGGCCCCGCCGAAGAAGGGCGAGGTGCTGGTGAGATCAGCCACACCGGCGTCTGCCACACCGATGCGTTTACCCTGTCCGGTGACGATCCGGAAGGCCTGTTCCCCTGCGTGCTCGGCCACGAGGGCGCGGGCGTGGTGGTCGAGGTGGGCGAGGGCGTCACCTCGGTACAGCCGGGCGACCACGTGATTCCGCTGTATACCGCCGAGTGCGGCGAATGCCTGTTCTGCGAGAGCGGCAAGACCAACCTGTGCGTGGCCGTGCGCGCCAGCCAGGGCAAGGGCGTGATGCCGGATGGCACCACGCGCTTCTCCTACCAGGGCCAGCCGGTCTACCACTACATGGGCTGCTCCACCTTCAGCGAGTACACCGTCGTCGCGGAAGTGTCGCTGGCGAAGATCAATCCGCAGGCGAACCCCGAGCAGGCCTGCCTGCTGGGCTGCGGCGTCACCACCGGCATCGGCGCGGTGCACAACACGGCGAAGGTGCAGGCAGGCGACAGCGTGGCAGTGTTCGGCCTGGGCGGCATCGGCCTTGCGGTGGTGCAGGGGGCGCGCCAGGCGAAGGCGGGCCGCATCATCGCGGTCGACACCAATCCGGCCAAGTTCGAGCTGGCGCGCTCGATGGGCGCCACCGACTGCGTCAATCCGAAGGACCACGACCAGCCGATCCAGCAGGTGATCGTGGCCATGACCGGCTGGGGCGTCGACCACAGCTTCGAGTGCATCGGCAACGTCAACGTGATGCGCGCCGCGCTGGAATGTGCGCATCGCGGCTGGGGCCAGTCGGTGATCATCGGCGTGGCCGGCGCGGGGCAGGAGATCTCCACCCGGCCGTTCCAGCTGGTCACCGGCCGCAAATGGATGGGCACCGCCTTCGGCGGCGTGAAGGGCCGCAGCCAGCTGCCTGGCATGGTCGAGGAGGCGATGAAGGGCGAGATCGAGCTGGCGCCTTTTGTCACCCACACTATGGGGCTGGACGGGATCAATCACGCCTTCGCGCTGATGCACGAAGGCAAGTCGATCCGCTCGGTGATCCACTACTGATATGCAACGCCCCGAGGCTGATGACGGCGTCATTTCCGCAGCGGGAATCCATATTGATCTTCGGTAAAGCCGAAGATGGATGCCCACCTTCGCGGGCATGACGCTGCGAGAAAAGGAAATCCCTGTGAACCTTGAACGCATCGAACACCGCGCCTGCTTTGGCGGCTGGCAGAACGTGTACCGGCATGATTCGGCCGTGCTTGGCTGCCCGATGAACTTCGCCGTCTACCTGCCGCCGCAGGCGGAAAAGGAGCGGCTGCCGGTGCTGTACTGGCTGTCGGGCCTCACCTGTACCGAGCAGAACTTCATCGCCAAGGCCGGTGCGCAGCGTTACGCGGCCGAGCACGGCGTGATCGTGGTGGCGCCGGACACCAGCCCGCGCGGCGCGGGCGTGGCGGACGATCCCGCCTACGACCTGGGCCAGGGCGCGGGCTTCTACCTCAACGCCACCGAGGCGCTTTGGGCCGCGCACTACCGCATGCACGACTACGTGGTCGAGGAGTTGCCCGCACTGGTCGAGGACGGGATCCCGACCGACGGCGTGCGCGGCATCAGCGGGCACTCGATGGGCGGCCACGGCGCACTGACGATCGCACTGCGCAACCCGGGACGCTATCGCAGCGTGTCGGCGTTCGCGCCGATTGCCGCGCCATCGCAGGTGCCCTGGGGCGAGAAGGCCTTCACCGCCTATCTCGGGCCGGATCGCGCGGCATGGGCGCGCTACGACGCCGTCAAACTGCTGCAGGCGGCGACCGAGAGGCTGCCGCTGCTGGTGGACCAGGGCGAAGCCGACGAATTCCTCGCCGCGCAGCTCAAGCCGGAGCTGCTGCGCGAAGCGTGCGCGAAGGCGAACCACCCGCTGACCCTGCGCCTGCATCCGGGCTACGACCACAGCTACTACTTCGTGGCCAGCTTCATCGGCGAGCATGTTGCCTGGCACGCGCAGGCGATGAGGGGCTGAAGCGATCCCGCTCCAGCCGTGCGGAATGAGGGCTCGTGCCGCAAACGACGAGGCGGTTGCCTGCCGCCACCTGCTTTTTCTCCCTCTCCCCACCGGGACGCGGGGAAGGGCCATGGATGGCCCTGGCCCTGCGTTGAGGAGCGAGCAAGGAAGAGGGCTGGGGAGAGGGCTGGGTGCTCGCGACGACCTTATCGGTTCCGCAGTTTGGCTCGCCTGCGGCGGGCTTTCGGACGCGTTCCGCAAGGAACAGAGCGGTTTCGGTCGCCTGCCGGCGCCCGAGCCACCTTTCTTTGCTGGCCCAAAGCAAGGTGGCCCAAAGAAATGGCCTGGTTCAATCCGCCGGAATTACAAGCGGTGTTGTGTCGAGGATAGTGGAGCGACTCCCGCCTACACGATCTACGTGGCGGCCACACCGCGCCGTATCTGGAAACTGAGGGAGAAGTCTTGCGGGGCTTCGCTTCGCTATGCCCTCGCTCTGCTTTGCTTTGTTCTAGCTGTTGCCTCTGCGCGCTGGGAGCGCGCTGCTGTTCCCGGGGCCCCTCGGAGGCGATGAGGCGTGGACGAAGAGGCCGCGCAGCGGGCGAGGCCAGGGAGGGACTCGCCTTTTCGACCGGACAGGAGTCCGGCCGAAAAGCCCGGCCGCGACTCACGGACTCGGAGGGCAGGAAGCCCGGAGAGCGCCGCCGCGGGGTGGCCTTCTCTTTGGTTACTTTTCTCTTGGCCACGCAAGAGAAAAGTAACTCGGGCGCCGGCAGGCGCACGAAACCGCTGTGTCGCTGGCGCCAGGCGCTCGAAATCGCTCTATCGCTTGCGTAAAAAGGCCAGGTGGTCCTCGGGTTGCAATGGCAGCTCAAAAAACCTGGATTCGACACACAGCTGCTCGCCGCGCAGGCCAGGGCGTTCGAGAAGCAGCAGCTTTCCTCCCCGCCCCGCATGCGTGCAGCGGACGCGGACGCGGAGAGGCGCCAGCGAAGGCGCCGCCCTGAGCAGCGAGGAAGGCCGGGAGGGCTCAGCGCAGCGCCAGGAAATCCGCGCTCACTACGAAGCGCACCGCGTCCAGGCGCAGCCGCGACTGCGGCAGGGCGGCGAGCAGGGCGTTGCGTTCAGCGGTCACGCTGGCGATCTCCGCGGCGCTGATCGACGGGTTCACCGTGCGCAGCGCCGCGAGGCGCGACAGCTCGGCGTCCAGCACGGCGCCGGCTTCGGCCACGGCATCGTCGATCATCGCCTGCGCGCGCCCGTTGGCCGCCAGCTCGGCCTTCTCCAGCATCGGCGGCACCAGCTTAGCGAGGAACTTGCGGTAGCGCGGCACCTCGATGTTGCGGTCGGCGGCCTTGCGCAGCGCAGCCTCGCTGGGCTGGAAGTCCTCGCGCTCGGCGAGCCGGGTGTCGATGGTGACGGTGATCGGCAGCACCGGCAGGAAGCGTTCGGCGTCCAGCCGGCGGTCGGCCACGCACTCCAGCACGAACACCGTCTGCAGCAGCGCGCTGCGCGGCGGCAGCGCGTCGTCCACCATGAAGGCGGCGTTGCCCTGTTCGCCGGAGAGCGCGAGGTCGAGCGCGCCGGCGATCATCGGGTGGTCGAGCCGCAGCAGCGGCAGTTCCTCGCGCGCCAGCGCCACCGCGCGGCTGAAAGTGGCCGACTGCGGACCCTCGGCGAAGCCGGGCAGGGCGTCGGTGGAGAGGTACTGGGGATCGAGCAGCAGCACCTTGCCGCCCAGCTCCTCGGCGTGGATGCCGTAGGCTTCCAGCAGGCGTTGCACGAAGGCGTCGCGGGCCGGGTCCTCGTCCTCGCGGCGGAAGGCCTGCGCCAGTTCCTCGGCATGCGGGTCGCGGCTGGCGGCCAGTTCCAGCAGGTGGTCGCGGCCCTCGCGGATCAGTCCGGCCATCTGCTCGTGGGCGGCGCGCGTCTCGGCCAGCAGGGCGTCCAGTTCCTGGTCGCGGCCATCGTCGCCGCGCGCGTGCTGGTCGGCCAGTTGCGCCAGCATGTCGCCAAAGCGGCGCAGCAGTTCGCGGCCGTCGGCCGGGCTCTGGCGGAACGCATTCACGCCCTCGTCGTACCAGCGCGCCAGCACGTGCTGCGCGCTGTCGGCCACGGCGAGGATGTGGATGCTGATGTCGTGCGCCTGGCCGATGCGGTCGAGACGGCCGATGCGCTGTTCCAGTAGGTCGGGATCCAGCGGCAGGTCCCACAGCACCAGCCGGTGCGCGAACTGGAAATTGCGGCCTTCCGAGCCGATCTCCGAGCACAGCAGCAGGCGCGCGCCGTCGGGCTGGGCGAAGTACGCCGCGTTGCGGTCGCGCTGCACGATGCCCAGCCCTTCGTGGAAGCGCGCGATGCCGGCGCCGCTGCGCGTGCGCAGCGCTTCCTCCAGCGCCAGCACCTTGGCCTGGCTACGGCAGATCAGCAGGAATTTATCCTGCGGATGTGCGTCGAGCAGGGCCACCAGCGCATCGAGGCGCGGATCGTTCGCGTAGTCGTGCTCCAGCACGGGCGGCGGCTGCTGGATGTCGGCATGGAACTCGGCGAGCAGGGCCTGGCGGGTGGCCTCGTCGAGGCCGGCGGCCTCCAGCACGTGCCACTGCGGCAGGCGCTGGGGAAAACCGCCGATGCCGGCGCGGCGGTTGCGGAACATCGCACGGCCGGTGCCGTGGCGGTCGATCAGCGCGGCGAGGATCTCGCGTGCATGCTCGGGCCGGGTGGTGTCGGCGAGCCGCGCCTCCAGCGCCGCATCGCCGGCGAAGGCGCTGCGCAGGCTGGCAAGCTGGGCCTCCTCCAGCGCTTCGCCGTCGAGCAGCTTGTCGGCGATGCGCGACAGCGCCTGGAAATGCTCGGCCTCGGCGAGGTAGGCGTCGAGGTCGTGGTAGCGCTGCGGGTCGAGCAGGCGCAGGCGGGCGAAGTGGCCGCTGCGGCCCAGCTGTTCGGGCGTGGCGGTGAGCAGGATCACACCCGGCGTCTTCGCAGCCAGACGTTCCACCAGGGTGTAGCGCGGGCTGGCGGCCTCGGGCGTCCAGGCGAGGTGGTGCGCCTCGTCCACCACCAGCAGGTCCCACGGTGCGTCCAGCAATTGCTGCTCGCGTTTCGGGTTCGCCTCGAGGAAGGCGAAGTCGGCGATCACCAGCTGCTCGTCCTCGAACGGGTTGCCGGCGTCCTGGCCCTCGTCGGCCAGCGCCTCGCAGCGCTCCTCGTCGTAGATCGCGAAGCTGAGGTTGAAGCGGCGCAGCAACTCGACGAACCACTGGTAGACCAGGGTGTCGGGCAGAAGCAGCAGCGCGCGCGAAGCGCGGCCGGTGGCGAGCTGGCGCGCCAGGATCATGCCGGCCTCGATGGTCTTGCCCAGGCCCACCTCATCGGCCAGCAGCACGCGTGGCGGCCGGCGCGTGGAGGCGATGCCGGCCACGCGCAGCTGATGCGGCACCAGGCCCACGCGCGCGGCGCCCAGGCCCCAGGTCGGCGAACGGCGCGCTTCGGCACGGCGGCGCAGGCCTTCCATGCGCAGCTCGAACTGGTTCACCGGATCGGTGCGTCCGCCGATCAGGCGGTCGTCGGCCTGGCTCACGCTCTGCTCGTCGTCGAGCTGGCCCTCGTGCAGCTCGCGGCCCTCGCCGCGGTAGATCAGTAGCTCGTCCTTGATCTCCACGCGCTCCACCAGGAACGCGATGCCCTTGCCGGCAACGCGCTGCCCGGCACGGAACTCGGCGCGCACCAGCGGTGCGGAATCGGCCGCGTAGGGCCGCAGCACGCCGGCCTTGGCGAACAACACCTGCACGCCGCGTCCCTCGACGCGCAACACGGTGCCGAGGCCGAGCTCGGGCTCGGCGGTGGAGATCCAACGTTGACCAGGTACGAACATTGCGCAGCCGCTTGGGTTCAAGGGCCGCCAATTATCCGCTTTGCGGCAGTCACTGACCATGCCTTAGGGGCATGTGGCCGTGTCGTGTATGCGGCACGGAAGCAAAGCTGTCGCGAACATTTGCCGGCACGCAAGCGAGCCGAAGCGGTTCGCCCTGCGTAAATCCCGCGGCCTACCCGCGGGATTGCGTATCAGAAGGAACGCGGGCGGGAGATCACCAGCAACTGCCGCTTGCCGCGCTGCCGGTAGTGGTTTGCACGCCAAGGTTGGTAATCGAGTAGTTGCCGCAACTGTCGTTGACCTGATCGCCTTGCGCGGTTGCCGTGGCAGTGAAGCTGGCCGGCGTGGTGCCGGAGGCGGCCGTGACACTGACGCTGACGCTGTAGTAATCCTCGTTGGTGTCGTTGGGTACCTGGATCGCCTGGGGACTGCCGGTGGCGCCCGTATAGCCGAGGTCGGTCAAGGAAGCGTCGTAGGTATTGTTGGTGGCGTACCATCTTTCCTCGCGGCTGGCGATGTCGAGCAGGGCGGTTTTCGCCGATGCCCGGCGCGATTGCCGGATGTACTTCTGATAGCTCGGTATCGCGATGGCCGCGAGGATGGCGACGATTGCCACGACGATCATCAATTCGATCAGCGAAAAGCCTGCGCAGCCGCGATGGGCCGGGCTCCCCCGTGTCGTCCGGGCTACGCCCGCCTGCCGGCGGGGCGGCCTGCCGAAGGCCGCCATGGTGATTTCCTGCCATTTGCCGGGCACGGGTTGCATGTGCGTTATCCGTCTTAGTGCAATTGGAGCCAAGTCAGGCGGCCAGCGACCGACCCGCCGGGCGGATTCACCTGTTCGATATTACCCGCGCCCTGAACCGTCTGTGTCACCAGATAAGGGGTGCCGTTGGCCATTACGACGCTGGGGCTGCCGGTGCCGTTGAGTGCGACGCCGCTGACGATCGAGCCGGGTGTGTTGATGAACTTGCCGGTGTTGTCGGCGAAGAACGAATCGGAGAAGGCTCCGCCGTTCCCTGGGTTGATGCCCATGGTCCAACCCTGCGCGTCTTCGACGTTGCAGGTCAGTGGAGAGTTGTTGGCCGGGACTGTGGTGCTCACGATGAAGGCGCCTTCGCTCTCGATGGGGTTGTAGATCACCTGTTCGGTCTGGTTGGCGCCGTTGATGTACTGGCTGACACCTGTCGTGGAGCTCGCACCTGCGGTGTTGTAGTCCGACACACCGTTGTAGCCGGGTAGGTCCATGTACCAGCCGTACTGGGTACCTGACTGGCCAGTAGCAGCGCAGGTGGTTCCAACGTAGCAGACGGTATTGCTGCTGACGGTGCGGTAGCCCTGTACTGCGCCGTTAGTGGTCGACGCGGTCTGGCTGGTCACCGTCTGCACCTGGAACGTGGTGGAGCTGAAGGCGATGGTGCCGGATGGTGCCGAGCTCGTGCCGGCCAGGCCGTTGTAGCTCGAGGCTGGCGTGCCGGTCTGGCCCACGTCCCAGTCCCAGACGCCGTAGAGCGCCTGCTGGCCCGGTGCATATTCGATCGGTGAGGATGGTGTCTGCGGGGTGATTGCGCCGGTGCCGAACTCGACCATCACGTACGGTGCACCAGTCGACGACGGCGTCACCGACGTCACCACGACTTGGGTGGTGATTGGCTGTGAGGTGGTCACGGTCTCCGTTGATGCCGTGGGACAGGGCACGGTCGTTACTGTACACACGGTCGTGGTGATCGTGGGTGTCGAGAACAGCGGTGCCGGCGTAGAGGTGCTGCCGTAGTTGGTGACATGCCAGTTGCTGGCAACATTGCTGGTCAAGTCAAAGCGCCACACGTTGCCGTAGTAGTCGCCAGCGTAGACGTAGTCGGCGACGTGGTCATTGTCCATGTCGACCGAGGATACGTAGGCGATGCCGTCGGGATTGGTCGCGCTGCCCGCGCCAGTATCCAGGTAGTACACCTTGTCCACCGTGCCGGTCGAGGTGATCGTCATGACGTAGATGGCTGCGTGGCCAGTGCTGCTGTTGAAGCCGTTGCCGAAGATGACACCCCACTCGCCATTGTGCAGACGGCGAATCTGCGGCGTGCCGTAGGTCTGGCCCAGGTCACTGCCGCATTTGCTGGTCGAGGTATCCGTCGCGCAGGTCAGCGTACTGGGATTCCATTCTCCAATGACGTTGCTGGTACTGAAGCCGGTACCGGGATTGGTGATGTCTAAGGCATAAATGGCATTGCCACCGATGCCGAGGCCGCCCACCAGCCAGGTGTGCCAAGCTTTGCCGTAGAACAGGTCACCGTAGCCCGGCGTCGCATCCACGTAGTAGTTGTGCGAGTACTGCGGATTCGAATAGTCCAGTGTCGGCGTAGTGCTGTTGTGGATGGTTTTCATGATGGCTTCCGGCATGTAGGCCACCAGTTCCTTGCCGTCATTACCGGTTTGGTTGAAGCTGCCATCACTGTTGTAATAACCCGACTCAAAACCGTGCAGGAAGCCGTCGTTCGCGCCGTTGTACACCATGTTCATGCGCGAGGCTTCGGCTGCTATGAATTGTGGATAGGTCTGAGCGCCAGAGACGTTTTCCGGGATGGTCGCAGTGGGGTACAGATTGTCTGCCCAGGTGGCCGAATAGGCGTTGGCGGGCGGGCCCACCCACACAGGACTAGAGTCAATGATGTCGCCGAGCGCGCTGTTCCGGTCCCTGAATACCTGGGTACTGGTCGCGTTCGATGACGGTACTTCGTTGCTACGGTCACCACTCAGGTAAGCCAGGCGCAGCGCGCCGAGATTGTCGCCGGCATTCAGCCATCCCTGCTCGGTCGAACCGAGCTTGTTGAAGGCGGTATTATCGTTCGTGGTGCTGAAGCCCCCGGTACCAGTATTGGAGAAGTTGATGGCACCATTGCCATCCACATCATCCCAGGTGAGCAGGGTGCGTGCCGTTTGCGCGGTGCCGGAAGTTGTGTTGGTGGCGGTGCAAGCGCCGCCGGTCAATACGCAAGAGGCATCCCAGTTGGACACCGAATCGATCGACACCACGCCGGTCGTGCTGTTCAGCACCAGGGCGTCCGCATCCAGTTCGCCCCACCAGTTATTGGGGTGGTAGTAGGCCAGATAGACCTCTGTGCCGGTCTGGATCTCGCCCGATTGCTGCACGTTTACGCCGGCCGAACTGGAGGACAGATCCGCAGGGGTGACCTGGAAGCAGGTGATCTCGTGGACGTTGTCGCTACCACCGGTGGATCCTCCGAAACCGAACAGTAAATTGGCCGGCACCGGGGCATTGTGGGCGGTGATGCTGCTGTTGGTGAGCACCGGGTTGTAAGTGCCGCCGTTGTAGCTGTACCAGAGGCTCAGCAAGCCGCTTTGGGTGATCTGCAACTTGTAGGCGACCGGTATCGCATTGGCACGATTGGTCGCCGTCTCGTCGGCAAGCGGTGTGGTTGATGGGAGATTGACGTAGGCGCCAGGAATGGCTGCATAGTCGGGGAACGTGGCGGTCTGGTAATTGGTTTGCGTCTGCGTGCTGCTGTTGACCGTCAATGGGTAGTAGTTGCCGTTGACCAGCGCGAAGGGCGTGCCGGTGCCGGTGTAGCCGTTACCCGTGTTGGACGTGCTGCTCGAAGCCGTCGTGCCTGCAGGGGTGTATGAGTAGGTGGTGGTGGTGGTATAGCTGCTGGTGTCGCAACTATAGCTGTTGCCGTTGTAGTCGACATTGGTGGTGCCGGAGACGGGCGTACTATTTTGCAGGCTTGTAGTTTGTTGGTAGAGCGTCCCGGAGTAGCTCACGGGAGTGCCGTTGGCGTTGCCGGCTCCGCCTGTGCTGTAGTTGTAGGGATACGAGTTCAGCGACGAGTTATGGTTGGTGCTGCAGGCACGCTGATGGGTGTGATTGCTGCTGGTGGTGCTGAAAGTCTCGGTATAGGCCGTAAGAGTGGTGTAGTTCCCATTTGGCGGATAGGTGTACGAATACGTATAGGTGGTGGTCGTGCCGGTACTGTACTGGTAGGTGCCGCCATTTTTGCAGGTGGCTTGAACGTCACTCTGGGTCGCGTTGGGGTTCGCAGTCTGCAGTGCGGCCAGATTGACGTTGCCGTATGCACGCAGGCCGATACGGCCAGGCTGATATTCGGCACCATTGCCGCCGTTGGAGGACGTGGCCTGATCGCCGCTGCTGGTGTTGTCACCGTTGTTGAGGAAGTTGCCGAATTCATCCATGCCGAGGCCGAGGTAGGCTCCGGGCATGCCGTCGTAGGGGGAGTTCGTGTTCGAGCAGTCATAGCCGAGGCTGCCGCCCCAGGATCCGTAGTCGGGTAAGGGGTTGCCGCTGCTGTCCGCGGAGGCCCCGGTCATGTTGGAGACCGAGTTGCTGGTGGCTGCGCCCATCAAGTAGAAGCCAATGCCGTCCGCGCCATGACCGCCGGAATTGTCGCCGCCGTAGGTATAGGTGGTGAAGGTGACTTGGATGCCGTTGTTGGACGAATACGGTGTCGTGTCGATGATGACGCCGTTCTGGTGGTAATAGCAGGTGCCGTTGGCGCAGCCGTTGGTGAGGCGTAGCGCGCCCGAACCCACCGGGTCAGCATTGTTGCTGTTCAGGCCGGTTTGTGTCTGGGCGTTGGTACCGGTGCCGTAGTAGGTGTCCTGATTGCAAGCCGGGATCCCGGTGGCGCCGGCTGCGGGCATGCCCGCAGAACCGGCCGTCAGGCAGGCGCCATTGAACGCCTTCCACGGCAATTGGGCTGTGGCGCCGGTGAAGCTGTCCTGGATGACGTTTGCAGTTTGCGCATATGCGCTTGGCGAGCAGGTCAGCAGACTGGTGAAGCCAAGGACCGCGGCCATTATCAGGCCGGTCCGGTGAAATCGATGGGTTTTCATCGTTGCCTCGCTCATGGCGAACAGCTCAGGCAGTGGGTGCCGTTGCCGACTTGGTAGGTGCTCTGCACGACAGCTACCGCATTGGGTGTGCCGCCGTAGCCCAGCGCGGTGACCTGATAAATGTATTGACCGCCCGACGAAACCCCGAGGTACTGGATGTAGAACTGCGGGTCGGCGTAATAGGTGCCGTTGCCGCCCGCCGCGGAAATCGTGAGGGACGGCTCCATCGTCGAGTAGGTCGCGCCGTTGGCGAGCGTCATGGCACTGCTGGCGCTTGGCGCTTGAATATTGACCGGCGAGGTGCTGTTGCAGATGGTGGCGGTGGTAAGCGGTGTCGCCGAGGCGCAAACCACCGGGGCACCGGTGGGGTTGCTCGGCGTGAGGAGAGCGCCGGTTTGCAGCAGATGCTCCGCGTACTCCAGGGTGCTCTGGGCCACCTGGAAGGCACGCCCCTTCTCCTTGGTGTTTGCAGTCACGGTTTCCTGCACGGTAAAGCTGTGATACATGCCGATCGCGAGGAAGGTCAGTACGACGAGGATCAGCAGGCTGGCTATCAGCACAAAGCCGCCCTCCCGTCGTGTAGTGATTGTTTTTGCATGGCGCATCTGTCTTACCTGCGAGGTTCTTTGCTTGGAGCGGTTCACCGTCAGTCGCTCGTCTGGGTCAGTGCGACGGTCCGGCTGATTTGCGGCAAGGTGGCGCTTCCCCCTGCCTGTGCGCTGTACAGCGGATTGGTGAAGGTCAACAGGATGTTGAGCGACTGGACCTCGTTCCACAGGCTGTTCGACGCCACGGTGGTGGCGTTCTGGTATTCGTAGGTTGGCGCCGTGCTTGTTCCCGTGTTGACGTCGTAGAGCACGGTGAAATTGCTGACGCCGGTTACCAGGGTTTGCGGAGTACCAGCGGCGGCGTTGCCGAGAGCGACTGCACACTGCAGATCACCCTTGCTGTCCACGCTATAGATGTTGGTAACCAGGATGGGCGCGGCGGCAGTGGCGCCATCGTTCTGACCCAGGCAATCCAGGGTGTTGCCGTCAGCCATGAAGCGGACTTCCAGCGTGTCGCTGGCGGTCGACGAATAAGTGCCGTAAATGGTCTGCAGGCTGGCGAAGCTGCCGCTGGCGGTGAATACGTTTGACGTGGTCAGCAGCGGGCTGGGCGGCGTGGTGCCGTAATTCGCATAGATCGGGTAATACCCGGCGGTCTGCACGGTGTTGGCGATGATGGTCAGCGCCATGCGCTCGTTGTCTTGCAACTGGGCAAGCTGGGCCTGCGCACTGAAGGTCTGGCGGGTTTCGTACCAGATGTTGAACAGGCCCGCGAGCACGAAGCTGCCGATGGTGAGTGCCACCATCAGTGAAATGAGGTTCATGCCGCGTTGGCTGGTGGATTTCATGTGCATGACGCTCAGAACTGGTTGACCAGCGTGTAGCTCAAGGCGGTCGCTGTATTGCTGGCCGTACCGCTGTTGAGGGCGACGTTCGATTCGGGTGTCCAGGTCACCGTGATCGAGCAGATGACGGGAGAGCCGGCCTGGCAGGCGATGGTGGCCTGGGCGCCTGGTACCTGCTTCTGCAGTTGCTGGCCCCACGCGGCCAAGTCATAGGAAGCGAGCTGCGCACCGCTGCAGGACGCCTTGGTGCAGTCGGTGGATCCCTGCATGGAGGTCGGGCTTATCGTGCCGCCGTTCACGGTGATGCTCGAAGGAAACAAGCCCTGATTCCACCACGGGTTGGCCGTCATGCTGCTGGCCAGGCTCTGCGCTTCAATCGCCACCAGCGATTCCATCTGTGAGGAATGGGTGCTCGCTATCGCATTGGCCTGCATGGCGGCTATGCCGATTAGGCCAAGGGAAACGATGAGCACGGCAACCATTACCTCGATCAGCGAGAAGCCCCGTGAACGGATGCAATGCATGCGGGTCATGGGCAATCGTCTCCCGGGTTCTGCGTTTGTGTGGATATCTGGCTCGTGCCTACCTCGGAGACAAGCAGGCAGCGACGCCAAGCCAAGGTGTTGGCTGAGTCGTGCAGGGTGAGCACGTCGAAAGTGGTGGTGGTGAGGTTGTCCGCACCAATCGTCGCACCCATGCGGTTGAAGGTCACCGAGGCGACGGAGCCGCTATATGCGCCAACTGCGCCAGTTGAGCCGGTGAGCGTGTCGTTGTTTTGCAGCGCTCCATGGATCCCCAGCAGGGTATCGCCTGACGACGTGTTGTACGTTTGGTTGGAGGCGACGTCGGTGAACAGGATCCAGCCGGTACTCCAGTTGGAATTGCCGCTGCACGACGGCTTGGCGGCCGTCGGATTGGTCGATGCACAGATGGTGACGTTCACACCTTGCCGAATGGCGCCTGAGCGCGCCAGGCTCATGGCGTTGGCGAGGTCGTTGATTTCGCTTGCCATCCTGTTTTGCGTGATGACGCCGTTGTAAGAGGGAACGGCGAGTGCGAGGAAGATCGCGACGATCGCGACCACCACCATCAATTCGACCACGGTAAACCCGCGAACCGACATGCACGGCTGGCGCTTTGTCCTCACGAGCGAATTCCCCCTTAAAGCTTTGCGGCGTGGCAGCCATATCCGGATGTATCTGGGCCACAGTCCGATTATGCGCGTTGCCGTTTCGCGGAAAATCACCGTTCGTCAGCAATTCCCGACCGTCGGTCAGCTCATGGATGCGTGCCGCAAGTTCTTGTTTTCAGTGTGTGCGATACGTCACGCGCATCCTCAGGATGGCGATGGTGACACTACCGGGCGGCGTCTCGAGGTTAAGTGCCGACAGCAAGAGCCTCAGCTCTCCGCCCACTGCCTCAGCAGGTTGTGGTAGGTACCGGTGAGCTGCAGCACGGCGTCGCGGTCGGCGCCGGTGGCGGCCAGGCGCCGGATCGAGGCGTCCAGTTCGTACAGCAGGCGGCGCCGGCCGTCGTCGCGCACCAGGCTCTGCACCCAGAAGAACGCGGCCACCCGCGCGCCGCGCGTCACCGGCTGCACGCGGTGCAGGCTGCTCGCGGGGTAGACGATGGCGTCGCCGGCGGGCAGCTTTATTTCGTGCTCGCCGTAGGTGTCGCTGACGATCAGCTCGCCACCGTCGTAGTCCTGCGGCTCGCTGAGGAACAGGGTGCAGGAGATGTCGCTGCGCAACTGCTCGCCATTTGGCAGGGCCATCACCGAGCCGTCGACGTGCATGCCGTATTCGCCGCCGCCTTCGTAGCGGTTGAAGCGCGGCGGCAGCGTGCGCAGCGGCAGGGTGGCGGCGTGGTAGAGCGGGCTCTTCGCCAGCGCGGCGAGCACCGTTTCGCCCAGTTGCCGGCGCAGCGGCGAGGCGTCGGGCAACTGCCGGTTGCGCTTCACCTGCGCGCCTTGCGCGCCCACGGTTTCGCGGCCGTCGGTCCAGTCGGCGGCATCGAGCGCGGTGCGTAATCGTGCAACCTGCTCGCGGTCGAGGATGTCGGGGATGTGCAGCAGCATGGTTGTTCGCCTCGTTCAACTGTAGGAGCGCACCCTGTGCGCGAATGCCGTTGGCTTCAATCAGGCATCAAAGCAATCGCGCACAGGGTGCGCTCCTACGAAACCCCTGTCGCTCCACCCGAGTGGCGTCAGAAGCGGAAGTTTGCCGTGAGCATGCCGGAGCGCGATGCGCCCGGGATATAGCGGTAGCCGCTCTTGTTGATCGACGCGGCGTACTGCTTGTCGAACAGGTTGTAGAGGTTGAGCTGCAGGTCGAAGTGCTTGTTGACCGGGTAGGCCGCCATGGCGTCGAACACCCAATAGGCCTCGACGTATGTCGGCGTACCGATGGCACCGTCGGCGCCGCGCTGTATTTCGCCGGAGTAGCGCGCGCCGCCGCCGATGACGAGGCCGAACGGCAGGCGGTAGGTGGTCCAGCTGGTGAACGCGCTCTTCGGCGTATAGGCCAGCACGCTGGAGCCGTCGGCAGCGGGTGCCGAACCATTGGCGGCGCCGCTGAGGGCGCCCCTGCTGGTGCTGGTGTGCATGGTGGTGAAGCCGGCATTGATCGCCCAGTTCCTGGTGATCTGGCCGACGGCGGTGAGCTCCACGCCCTGCACGCGCTTGTTGCCGATCGGGTACCACAGCAGCGTGGTGGGATCCTGCTCCAGCTCGTTGCTGACCGTGGTGCGGTAGAGCGCGGCGGTGAGCAGCAGGCGTTCGTCGAACAGGTTCCACTTCGTGCCCACTTCGGCGGTGCGCGACTTCTCCGGGTTGAGTGCGGGGTTGTCCACGCTGTTTGCGGATGAGCTGAGCGACAGGCTGTTGCCGCCCGGCGGTTGCGCGGCGGTGGCGAGGTTGGCGTAGACGCTGCCGTTCGCCGCCGGCTTGTAGATCACGGCAAGTTGCCAGCTGGGCAGGTTGCCGGACTTGCTGGCATCGAGACCGGGCACGACGGTGCCGGTGGCCAGGCTGCCGCAGGCCGGCGCGTTCCGGCCGCCGCAGGCGACGGCGCTGCTGGAGTCGGTGGTGTAACGATCGAGGCGCGCGCCGGCGTTGACCTGCCACTGTTCGTTGAACTTCAGCGTGTCGAACAAGTACGCACCCGCCGTGTTGGTCTTGCCCTTCGTCCAGCCGCCGTTGGGGCCGTAGATCAGCGGGATGGAAACGTCGGAGCTTGGGTCATACAGGTTGGCGGCAGGCCAGGTGCTGCCGTTCCGCGCGGCGAGCGTGACCGTATGCAGCGTTTCGCGGCTCAACTCGATGCCGGTGCTCAGGTGGTGCGTGACCGGGCCGGTTTCGAACCTTGCGGTGAGGTTGAGCTGGTTGGCGACGATGCGGTTGGTCTGGTCCTTGAAGTTCGGGTTGCTGCGCGCAATCGTCCAGGTCGAAGGGTCGCCGGGGTTCGGCGTCAGCAGGTAGGCGGCGGTGCCCATGAACGAGGTCAGCAGGTAATCCTCGTGGGTGCGGCCCCAGCGCAAGGTGTCGTGCAGCGACACGTCTTCCGAAAAATCGTGCTGCAGGATCGCGGTGAACATGTCCTCGACGACGTGGTCGTGGTCCTGGTCGGTGCCGTAGAAGTTGCCGGGATCGACCTTTGCCGCGTCGCCGATGAAGGGGCGCGCCGGATCGGGCGAGGCGTAGCCGGGCAGGCCGATGGTGGGGACGCCGCCGTCGGGCACGTTGTCCTGCTTCACGTGCAGGTAGTCGAGGTACACGCGCGTGGGCGTGCCCAGCCCCAAGGCCAGTGCGGGTGCCACGCCCCAGCGGTCGTTCTTCACCTCGTCGCGGCCGGGCACGCCGCTGTTCTGGCCGAGCACGTTGAGGCGGAACGCGGCGTCGTTGCCGATCTGCCGGTTCCAGTCGGCGGTGGCGCGCTTCTGGTCGGCGCTACCCCAGGACAGCGAACCGGACACCGCGTTGCCGAGCTGCGGTTGCTTGGTCACCAGGTTGACCGCGCCGGAGGGCGCGGTGCGGCCGTACTCCGTGCTGTCCGGGCCCTTGGTCACCTCGATCTGCTCGATGTCGAACACGTCGCGCGAGATCGTGCCGAGGTCGCGCACGCCGTCCACGAAGATGCTGCCGGAGGTGTCGAAGCCGCGCATGAAGATGGCGTCGCCGGTGCTGGTGGTGCCGTTCTCGCCCACGAAGAAGGTGCCCACACCTGGAGTGTTGCGCAGCGCCTCGGTGAGCGTGGTGGCACCCTGCTCGTGGATCAGTTCCTTGCTGATGACGACGACGGTTTGCGGCGTATCCACCAGCGGCTGGGTGAACTTGGGCGAGGAGAGCTGATCGACCTTGTAGGGCACGACTGTGCCTTCCACGGTAACGCCTTGCAGGCGCTTCGCCGTGGCGGCCTGGGCGTCGGCGGCGGGTGGCGAGGCATCGGTTGCCATGGCCGGCAATGCCAGCGCGAGGCTGGTCGCCAGCGTGGCGGCGGTGAGCGAGGGTACGGCGCCGCGGCGCATCACGGGATGCTTGCGGTTCTTGATGAAGTCCATCGGCGAAAAGCTCCACGGTGGTTTGGAACGGGACGCAGGGAGGGGCGGCCTTCGCATGTCGCGAGGGCGTGGCTGGTCCGGCGCGGATTGGCGGCGAGGTTAATTCAAACGAGAATGATTCGCAATACGTATCGATGCGAGACGACCGTCGGCCCTGCAGGCGACTCGGCAGCGGCGGGCGGTGGCATTAGGCTTGAACGGATATCGACACGAGGAGAGCGGGCGATGCGGATTCTGATTGTGGGTGCCGGCGCCACCGGTGGCTATTTCGGCGGACGTCTGCTGCAGGCAGGGCAGGACGCGACCTTCCTGGTGCGCGAGCAGCGGGCGGCCCTGCTGGCGCGCAACGGCCTGCGCATCCGCAGCGCGATGGGCGATGCCGACATCGCAGCGCCGCCCACCGTGACCGCGGCCACGCTGCGCGAGCCGTTCGATCTCGTGCTGCTGAGCTGCAAGGCCTGGGACCTGCCACAGGCGATCCAGGACATCGCGCCCGCCATGGGCGAACACGGCGCGGTGCTGCCGATCCTCAACGGCATGCGCCAGCTCGATCTGCTGGATGCGCGCTTCGGCACCGCGCGGGTGCTGGGCGGGCAATGCGTGATCGCCGCCACGCTGGACGCCGACGGCACCGTGCGCCATCTCAACCGTTCGCACAGCCTCAGCTTCGGCGAGCGCGACGGCAGCGACTCGGAACGTGTGCGGCGCATCGCGCAGGCGATGGCAGGCGCGAACTTCGAGCCGCGCGCCAGCACCACCATCGTGCAGGACATGTGGGACAAGTGGGTGTTCCTCGCCAGCCTCGCCGGCATCACCTGCCTGATGCGCGCCCCGGTGGGCGACATCGTGGCCGCACCCGGCGGCCGCGAGGCGGCATTGGCCCTGTTCGACGACTGCCGCCGCATCGCCGCCGCCTGCGGTCATGAGCCGCATCCGGCGGTGCTGCAGCGCGCGAGCGGGGTGCTCACCGAAACCGGCTCCACGCTCAGCGCTTCGATGATGCGCGACCTCGAGCTTGGGGGACGTATCGAAGCCGATCACGTGATCGGCGACCTGCTTGCGCGCGGAGAGGCGCATGGCGTGGAGACGCCGCTGCTGCGGCTGGCGCATGCACACCTGAAGGCCTATCAGGCGCGCCGCGCGCACGCGTGAGGAATGGCTCGGTTGCGCTGCTGCGGAGCCGACGACGCGCATGCGGGCGCAGCGCCATCGCGCCAGTGCCGGCTCGAAGCGGGCCTGCCATCGACGGCGACATAAAAAAAGCCGCGCTTGCGCGCGGCGTCGAGGAGACTGCGGACCGCGACGGAAGCCGCCGCGGTCCGCAGGGACTTACCAGATCTTCACCTGCTTGTCGCCCGAGCGCACCATCGCGTCGCCCGGCTTGCACTGGAAGGCGGTGGCGAAGGCGGACATGTCCGACGGAGCAGCGATCGCACGGATCGCGATCGGCGAATGCGGATCGGTGTTGAGGCGCAGCTCGGCCGCCTTCTCGCGCATGCTGCCGCGCCACACGCGCGCCCAGTTGAGGAAGAAGCGCTGGTCCTGGGTGTAGCCGTCGATCTTCTGGCCGGCCTCGGACGGATCCTTCTTCAGCGCGGTCTGCAGCGCGTCGTAGGCGATGTTGAGGCCGCCCAGGTCGGCGATGTTCTCGCCCAGGGTGAGCTTGCCGTTGACGTGCAGGTTCGGCTTGTCCTTGATCGGGGCGTAGCCGTCGAACTGCTCCACCAGTGCCTTGGTGCGCTCGCCGAATTGCTTCTTGTCCTGCGCCGTCCACCAGTCCTTCTTGTTGCCGTCGCCGTCGAACTGGCTGCCCTGGTCGTCGAAGCCGTGGCTGGACTCGTGGCCGATCACCGCGCCGATGCCGCCGTAGTTGATTGCGTCGTCGCCGTTCGCGTAGAAGAACGGCGCCTGCAGGATCGCGGCCGGGAAGTTGATGGTGTTGGTGCTGGGGTCGTAGTAGGCATTGACCGTCTGCGGGGTCATGCCCCACTCCTTGCGGTCGGTCTTCTTGCCGATGTGCGACAGGTCGTACTGGTAGTTGTACTTCTGCGCGGCCTGCAGGTTGGCGTACCAGCTGTCCGGGCTGATCGTCAGGCCCGACCAGTCGCGCCACTCGCCTTGGTCGGGGTAGCCGATCTTGGGCAGGAACTTGTTCCACTTGTCGATGGCCTTGGCTTTGGTGTCCGCGCTCATCCAGTCCAGCTGCTCGATGCGGTTCTTCAGCGCGTCGCGCACGTTGGTGACCAGTTCCTCGGCGCGCTGCTTGGCTTCCGGCGTGAAGTACTTGGCCACGTACAGCTCGCCCAGGCCCATGCCCATCGCGCCGTTGACGCCGCCCAGCACCTGCTTCCAGCGCGCCTTCTGCTCGGGCGTGCCGGTAAGGGTCTTGCCGTAGAAGGCGAACCGGTTGTCGCGGAACGCCTTGGACAGCGCGTCCGAGGCGCCGCTGATGGTGTGGAAGCGCAGGTAGGCCTGCCACTCGGAGGCGGGTGCGGTGGCCAGCAGCTTGTCGAACTCGGCGAAGAACTTCGGCTGCGACAGCGAGAAGCCCTTGTCGATCGTCACGCCCTGGGCCTTGAAGAACTGCTCCCAGCTGAAGTGCGGGGTGACCTTGTCGGCGCTCTTGACGCTGACGAAGTGGTACTCGTTGTCGAGGTTGCGCAGCTCGGTGGGCGCCAGCGAGGCGCCGGCCAGCGCGGTCTCGAACTTCATCACCGCGTCGGCCTGCTTCTTGGCGTCGGCCTCGGCCACGCCGGTCAGTTCCAGCGTCTTGGCGATGTAGGCGAGGTAGGCGGCGCGCAGATCCTTGTACTCGGGCTTGAAGTAGTAGTCCTTGGTCGGCAGGCCCAGGCCGTCCTGGTCGGCAAAGCCGATCTGCTGGGTGGCATCCTTGAAGTCGGCGCCGGAGTGGAAATCGAACACCTTGCCGTCGCCCTCGGCGGCGACCTGGTCGAGGTAGTTCACGATGTCGGCGGTGTTCTTCAGGCCGTCGATGGCGGCGAGCTTGGGCTTGATCGGGTCGAAGCCGGCCTTCTCAATGGCAGCGTCGTCCATGCCGGACTTGTACAGCCAGCCGATCTTCTGCTCGACCGAGCCGGCCTTGGCGCTGTCGGCGCCCTTGGCGGCGTCCTCGACGAGCTGGTGCTGGTCATCCAGGCTCTTTGCGTACAGTTGGACAAAGGATCCCCACATGGGGTAATCCGACGGAATCGGGTTGGCGGCGACCCACTTCGCGTTGACGAAGCTGTTGAAGTCCGTGCAGGCCTCGTTGCTCGCGCCCAGTTCGCTGACGTCGAACACGCTCTTCGGCGCGGCGGCTGCGGCGGTGGTAGCGGCCGGAGCCGGAGCCGGAGCGGTGGCCGGCTTGGCCGGGGCGGGTGCGGCGGCCTGCTCGCTCTTGCCGCAGCCGGTCAGCGCCAGCGCGACAGCGGCGACCAGCGCCAGGGGCTTCAGATACTGCTGGGTCATGGACTTCCCTCTCTATGGGTGTTTGGTTCCGCCGCGGCGGCGTTTTGCGCATGCTGGCCGGACACGGACACGCCTCCCCCGTTCCGGCCATGACCGCCCACGCTAGGCCGATCGTCATGGTCGGCACAGTGTCAAAGGTCAGGGGTGGCGCCGGCAACCAGGGCCAGCCATGCCCCGGCGGCGGGCGACAGCTGGGCGCCCTTGCGCCAGGCCAGCACCATCCGCCAGCGCAGTTCGCGGCCGGCCAGCGGTACCGCCGCGATGCCGCTCAGCCGGCGCTCCTCGACGGTCAGCCGTGGCAGCAATGCGATGCCGCCACCGGCGGCTACCAGCGCGAGGATGAAGCCCACCTGCGAGCTGCGTACCGTCTCGCGTGGCGCAATGCCATGGTGGGCACAGGCTTCCTGGATCAGGCGGTTCAGCGCGAAGCCCTCCTCGAACAGGATCAGCGGCGACTCGGCCAGCCACTCCAGCCGGAAGCGTTTCGCGCCGGCACGGGGGTGTGCCTGCGGCAGCAGGGCCAGCATCGGTTCGTCGCGCACCGGCTGGTGTTCCAGCCCGGGCCCGATCGGCAGCAAGGTGGCGGCCACGTCCAGCTCACCGTCCAGCACGGCCTGCTCCAGCCGGCGACTGCCATGCTCCATGAGCCGGATGTCGATCTGCGGATGCTGCTGGCGATAGCGCGCCAGCAGCGGCGCGAACAGCACGCTGCTGCCCAGCGGCGGCAGGCCCAGCCGCAGCTCGCCGCGGTGCAGGCCGCGCAGCGCGTCCAGCTCGGCGCGCAGGCGTTCGCTCTCGGCCAGCGCGGCCAGTGCATGGCGATGCACCAGCTCGCCGGCCGCGGTGAGCCGGACGCCGCGGCGGCTGCGTTCGAGCAGGCGCGCGCCGCATTCCTCCTCCAGTTGGGCGATCGCCTTGCTCAGCGTGGGCTGGCTGGCATGTGCGTGCGCGCTGGCGCGGGCGAAGCCGCCGTGGCGCACTACCTCGACCAGGTAGCGCAGGGCGCGGTTGTCCATGATGTATTCCATTCAGGAATTGATGGAATGAAAACAATTCATTTTCATCATAAACCCGTGCGGCCTAGGCTGCGTCTCCATGAAGACGCTGCATGCCCGGATCCGCCTGTTCTCGATGCGCCACCCACGGCAAGCGCTGATCGTGCAAGTACTGGCGCTCATGCTGTTCTGCCTTGCCTGCGACGGATTGGCGCGGCGCCTGCACTTGCCGCTGCCCGGCAGCGTGCTGGCGTTGGGCCTGCTGCTGTTGCTGCTGGGCCTGCGCGTGGTGCCGCTGGCCGGCCTCAGGCGCGGCGCGGACTGGCTGTTGGCCGAGATGCTGCTGTTCTTCATCCCCGCGGTGATGGCGGTGTCGCAGCACCTGGACCTGCTGCGTGCCGAGGGACTACGCATCTTGGCAGTGATTCTGCTCGGCACTGCGCTGGTGATGGCAAGCACGGCCTTCCTGGTCGACCTGGTGTGGCGTTGGGGGCAGGGCCGTGCGCACTGAACTCGTTTCGCTGGCGTGGCTGGCGGCCACGCTGGGCGGTTACTACCTGCTGAAGCCCGTGTACCGGCGCCTGCCGCGCTGGTGGACCTCGCCGCTGTTCACCGTGCCGCTGCTGCTGATCGCGCTGGGCCTGCTGTTCGGCATGGACTACCCCGTCTATATCCGCGAGACGTACTGGCTGGTGCTGATGCTGGGCCCGGCCACGGCGGCGTTCGCGTTGCCGATCTGGCGCCAGCGCACGCTGATCCGCCGGCACTGGCCGGCGCTGCTGGCCGGTGTGCTGGGCGGCAGCACGGTGGCGATGACGAGCGCCTGGGGGCTGGCGACACTGTTCGGCCTGGGTGGCGACGTGCGGCTGAGCCTGGTGCCGCGCTCGATCACCACGCCGCTGGCGATGCTGGTATCGGCCGACATCGGCGGCGTGCCGGAACTGACGGCGCTGTTCGTGGTGATCACCAGCGTGGCAGGCATTGCACTGGGCGAGCTGCTGCTGAAGTGGCTGCCGCTGCGCTCGGCGCTGGCGCGTGGCGCTCTGTTCGGCGTGGGCGCGCATGGCGCGGGTACCGCCAAGGCATGGGACGTGGGCGGCGAGGAAGGCACCGTGGCGAGCCTGGCGATGGTGCTGGCCGGGTTGTTCAACGTGCTGGCGGCGCCGGGTGTGGCGTGGCTGTTGCGTTGATCGGTGCTGCCTTCGCTGCGTCCGGTATGCGCCGCTACAACGGCTGGTCGGGCAGGCGGCGCGGTGCCGGCAGGCTGTCCGGCGACACCGCGCCGCCGGAGATGATGAACGCCATCGCCTGGTCCATGGTCCAGTCGGTGGGCGTGAGTTCGCTCATCGGCACCAGCTCTAGGTAGCCGCCGGTGGGATTGGGCGTGGTGGGGATGTACACCGCCGCCATCTCGCGGCCCGTGCCGTCCTCGATCAGGGTGCGCGTGACGAAGCCCACCACCTTCATGCCCGGCCGGGGGAAGTCCACCAGCACCACGCGCTGCGTGCCACCGGGCTTGTTCTGCAACACCGCCATCAGCTTCTTGGTGCCGCCGTAGATCGTCTGCACCAGCGGAATGCGCTGCAGCAGGCCGTCGAACGTGTTGATGAGGCGCTGGCCGATCACCCGGTTCGCCAGCCAGCCCAGCAGGTACAGCGCCAGCAGGGTGATCAGCAAGGCCACGACGAACACCAGCCCGCGCTGGTTGAGCGTGTCCGCTGCGTGCGGCGCCACCAGCGCCAGCGCACCGACCAGGGCCGCCACCATCGGCGCGCCGATGCCGGCCAGCAGGCTCAGTACGAACTTGAACACCAGCACGGTTACCCACAGCGGCAGGAAGGTGAGCAGTCCGGTGATCAGATAGCGTTTGAGTCGCAGAGGGGGCATGGCGGCACGTACAGGGAAGGGCAGTCCATTGTAGGGAACGTCGCAGTGTCGCGTGTGCGTGCCGTGCCGCAGTCCTTTGCGGTAGGGCCCGCGCTCGCGAGTCGGCAGGTCTGCGGCCGGAGCGACGCCTCCCGCCTGTGGGCTGCGTAGCGCCTCGCGGCGATTACGCGAGCCGCCGGCGTCGTCGCCGGGTGATGCGCTGTGATTTTTTCCGCGTTCGTGCGAATCATGCTGGCAACGACTTCGGATGCGTGGACGGACATGGGCGGCAAGGCAGACCAGCAACGCTTCGAGGCACTTTGGCGCGAGCATCGGGGCATCGTGCTCAAGGTGGCCAGCGTTTACGCGCGCGGTGCCGAGGAGAGGCTGGACCTGGCGCAGGAGATCGGTGCGCAGCTGTGGCGATCCTTCGCCGGCTTCGACGAGCGGCGCGCGAAGTTCAGCACCTGGCTGTACCGCATCGCGTTGAACGTGGCGATCTCGCATCTTCGGCGTACGGGCGAAGCCAGTCGCTTCGAGCCGCTGGACGAAACGCACCTTGAAACCATCGCGGGTGAATCTTCCGCGGAACCGGATGAGCGCCTGGCCACGCTGTATGCCTTCATCGGCGAGCTCGACGCGCTCAACCGCGCGCTGATCCTCTTGTACCTCGAAGACCGGAGCTACGTGGAGATCGCCGAAGTGCTCGGCATCAGCACCACCAACGTGGCCACCAAGATCAACCGCATCAAGCAGAAGCTGCGCGGCCGGATGACCGCCGCAGCCATCACCGGAGCATGACCATGGAACTCGACGAGATGAAGCTTGCCTGGCACACACTGGGGCGGCAGCTGGAGCGGCAGAACGAGCTGAGTGAACAGTTGTTCCGCCAGGGAGGGGGCGACCGCCTGCGTCGCCACCTGCGGCCACTGGTGTGGTGGCAGTCGCTGCAGATCGCGCTGGGCATTGCGCTGATGCTGTGGGGCATCAGTTTCTGGTCAACGCATCCGGGTATCTGGCAGGCGATAGCCTGTGGCGTGATCATGCAGCTCATCGGCACGCTGACTTTCGCCTTCCCGATCAGGCTGCTGCTGATGCAGCAAGGCATCGACTATGCTGCGCCGGTAGTGGAGATCCAGCGGCGCCTCGCGCAGATGCGCACGTGGCGTGTGAAGGTGGAGGCGCCGGTGTTTGCAGTGCTAGGCGGAGTGATCTGGATACTCGCACTGTTGATGTGGGCGCAGTACGACGGGGATCGCGTCGCGTTGAACCTGTGGCAGCACATGAGGCCCGGCCTGACCCCGTGGCTGCTGTTGACGGTGGGTGTCTCGGTCGGGGGGGTATTTCTGGCTCGCTTCGTGGTTCGCCGGCTCGGCCATGGACGTTGGCTGGAAAACGGTCTGGCGGGCAGCGCCATCGTGAAGGCAGAGACGGCGCTGGCGGAGATCGCGCGCTTCGAGCGCGAATAGGCCTGCTCGTCATTCTGGCGCAGGCCGGAATCCAGTAACGGAGCGTGCGGATTTTTGCGACAAATCCTGCTTTGACGACACTGGATGACCAGCCTCCGGCTGTTGAAGCGCGCCTCCGGCCTGCGCCGGAATGACGGTAAGGCGGTGCCTCAGCGCGCCCTGGGCTTCAGCCGCACATAGATCTGCTTGCGCACGCGGGCGACCACTTCGCCGGAGGCGGTGACGATGTCGTTCTCGAACCAGCGCAGCACCTTCTCGCCGCCGGCCGCGGCGCTGCGCAGCTCGTCGACGGTGGCGTCGTCGAGCCTGAAGTGGGCGTAGACGTCCTCGCGGCCGGGCGCCACGAAGTCGATCGTGCCGGCCTTGTCCCACACGTAGTAGTCGGGGCCGAGCCGATGCATCGCCAGCAGCATCCAGAACGGGTCGACCATCGCGAACAGGTTGCCGCCGAACTGGCAACCCACGTAGTTGCGGTTGCGGCGGCGCAGGCGCAGCACCACCTTTGCCTCGGTGTAGTCCTCGCTCAGCGACTGCAGACGGATGGCGTTGACCAGGAACGGCGGCCACAGGTTGATCAGCCGCCGGAAGGTGGAAGCCTTCATCAGAAGAGCAGCGAGGCCATGCGGCGGCGGTAGCGGCCGACCAGTTCGGCATCGTCCAGTGTGTTGAAGGCGGCGAGCAGGCGCTTCTTCGCAGCGCCGTCGTTCCAGTCGCGGGCGTGCTGCAGGATAGCGAGGAATTGTTCGAGGCCGGCGGCCGGGTCGTCGCCCAGCAGCAGGCGCACGCCGAGCAGGTCGCGAGCCTGCCAGTCGGCGGGATCGGCCTGTACGCGCTGCTCGAGCTCGGCTTGCGCGGGCGCGTCCTTCAACGCGCGCGCCAGGTCGAGCTGGTGGCGCAGGCGCACGGCGCGCGCGTCGGTGGCGAGGTTGGCGGGCAGGGCATCGAGCTCGGTGGCGGCGGCGTCGCTACGGCCGGCCTGGGCCAGCGCCACGGCGAGGTCGAGCTTCAGTTCGGCGCGATCGGGTTCGGCGGCGATGGCCTGCTGTAGGCGATTGATCGTCGCTTCCGGCGTCTCGGCCGGAGCCTCGGCGACTTCGTCCTCGCCACCCTCCAGCGGCTGCAAGTGGCGTGCGAGGAATTCGCGCAGCTGGCCCAGCGGCAGCGCGCCGGCGAAGCCGTCGGCGATCTGGCCGTCCTTCACCAGCATCACGGTGGGTACGCTGCGGATGCCGAACATCGCGGCGAGCTGCTGGTTCTTGTCCACGTCCACCTTGCCGAGGCGGAACGCGCCCTTGTACTCGGCGGCAAGCTGTTCCAGCAGCGGGCCCAGCGTCTTGCACGGGCCGCACCAGGTGGCCCAGAAGTCCACCAGCACCGGGGTGTCCAGCGAGGCGCCGATCACCTCGGCCTCGAAGTTCTGTTCGGTGACGTCGAAGACGTGGTCGAGGGCGGCGTCGGTCACGGCGCGAATTCCGGCAGATGGGGAAACACCCCAGATCGGGGCGTTGGCGAGCATATCAAGGTAGGCCGCGGCTGCGCCCGCATCTTCAGCCGCGAGCCGGCCGGATTTGCGAGAATCGCTGCATGGACGCGTCAACCCCCGACATCGCCGGCCCCGCGACGGCAGCATCTGCGCTGCTGATCTGCGAGCACTGCGACACCGTGCATCGCCGCCGCCCGCTGGCGAGGGGCGAGGTCGCCGAGTGCGCGCGCTGCGGCGCGGTGCTGGAGCGTTGCCGCGGCATGCATGCAAGGACGATGCTGGCGCTGGTGCTGACGGCGCTGGTGGTGTTCGTGCAGGCCACGCTGTGGCCGATCGTGACGCTGGGACTGAACGGCCAGCATGTTGCCGCCACGCTGTGGGACATGATTCACATGATGTGGGTCGACCATTCGCAGGTGGTGGCGGTGCTGGCGGCGGGCACGCTGTTCGTGTTCCCGCTGTGCAAGATCCTGATCCTGGGCTGGCTGCTGCTGTATGCGCGCAGTGGCCGGCGTGCGCCGGGCTTCCGCCGGCTGATGGTGGCGCTGCACCACCTGGGGCCGTGGACGATGAGCGAGGTGTTCGTGCTGGGTGCGCTGGTGTCCATCGTCAAGGCGCACCTTTACTTCGACGTGACCCCCGATCCGGGCATCTATGCCTACGGCGCGCTGATGCTGCTGATCACCGTGTTCGCCGGCATCGACCTCACCCGGCTGTGGGACGAGACCTGCGACGACGAGGCGGCGCCATGAGCGCCCTGCCGCGCGCCGACGAGCTGGGGTTGATCGGCTGCCACGTCTGCGGCCAGGTGTGCCGTGCCGCGGACGAGGGCGACGACGTGCTGGCCTGCCCGCGCTGCGGCTCGACGCTGCACCGGCGCAAGCCTGCGGTCTACACGCGCACCTGGGCGCTGCTGATCGCCGCGTTCCTGATGTACATCCCCGCCAACCTGCTGCCGATCATGCGCACGGCGAGCCTGGGCGACATCGACGACAACACCATCCTCAGCGGCGTGGTGGAACTGTGGGTGAAGGGCTCGCCGGGATTGGCGGTGATCGTGTTCTGCGCCAGCATCATGGTGCCGATGCTGAAGTTCCTCGCGCTGAGCACGCTCCTGATCAGCTGCCATCGCGGCAGCAACTGGGCGCGGCGGCAGCGCGCGAAGCTGTACCGGCTGGTGGAGCTGATCGGCTACTGGTCGATGCTGGATGTGTTCGTGGTGGCGCTGCTCACCGCGCTGGTACGCTTCGGCTACTTCAGCCTGGTGGAACCGCTGCCGGGCGTGGTGTTTTTCGGCCTCACCGTGGTGCTGACCATGTTCGCCTCGATGTGTTTCGACCCCCGGCTGATCTGGGACGGCAAGGAAGATTCCGATGACTGACGAGAAATCCGGCGGGCCGCAGCCGACAGGCGGCGACGCCTTGCCGCGGCCGGTGCTGCGCAAGCGGCGCACGAACGCCTCGCTGATCTGGCTGGTGCCGATCCTGGCGGCGATCGTGGGCGTGTCGCTGGTGGTCAGCAGCTGGCTGCAGGCCGGACCCGACATCACGATCAGCTTCCAGAGCGCGCAGGGCCTTGCCGCGGGCAAGACGCCGGTGAAGTACAAGGATGTGGTGATCGGCAAGGTGGACAAGATCCGCCTCAGCGGCGACCGCAGCCACGTGCTGGTGAAGGTGGCGCTAGAGAAAAGCGCGAAGGCGTTCGCCACCAAGGGCACGCGCTACTGGGTGGTGCGCCCGCGCATCGGCCTGGGCGGCGTCTCCGGCGTGGACACGCTGTTCTCCGGCGCCTACATCGGCGCCGACACCGGCGATTCGAGCGAGCCGCAGGACGAGTTCAAGGGGCTGGAGAACCCGCCCGCGGTGACCCACGGCGAACCGGGCAAGAGCTACACCCTGCACGCCGACGACCTCGGCTCGCTGGACATCGGCTCTCCGGTGTACTTCCGCCGCATCCAGGTGGGACGGGTGGTGTCCTACCAGCTGGACAAGGATGGCAAGGGCGTGTCGCTCGCAGTGTTCATCGACAGCCCGAACGACCGCTTCGTGGATGCCTCCACCCGCTTCTGGAACGCCAGCGGCGTGGACGTGTCGCTGGGTGCGAACGGGCTCAAGCTCAACACCGAGTCGCTGGCCACCGTGCTGGCCGGCGGCGTGGCGTTCCAGGATCCGGGCGGCCCGCACGACACCGCGCCTGCGCCCGACGGCGCCAGCTTCCGGCTGTTCGGCGACGAAACCACCGCTATGGCGCCGCCGGACGGCGAGCCGCACTACATCCGCATGCGCTTCGACCAGCCGCTGCGCGGACTGGCGGTAGGTGCGCCGGTGGAGTTCCTCGGGATGAACTTCGGCAAGGTGGTGTCCATCCGTATGGATTACGACGAGAAGACCCAGCGCTTCCCGTTCATCGTCAGCGCCGTGATCTACCCCGAACGGCTGGGGCAGGCAAACGACAAGCTGGTGGCGCTGGCGAAACAGCGCGGCGACAATGCCGACCTCTCGCACATGGTCGGCACGCTGGTCGAACACGGCCTGCGCGCGCAGGCGCGTACCGGCAACCTGCTCACCGGCCAGCTCTACATCGCGCTGGATTTCCTGCCGCACGCGGCGAAGGTGCACTACGACCCCGACGTGCGGCCGCTGGAGATTCCCACCGCACCGGGCAGCTTCGACAAGCTGCAGGAGCAGATGGCCGACATCGTTGACAAACTGGACAAGGTCCCGTTCGATCAGATCGGCAACCGCCTCAACGACTCCCTGGCCAGTCTCGACGCCACGCTCAAGCAGGTGAACGGCAAGACCTTGCCTGCGCTCAACGACACCATGCACGACGCGCGCAAGACCCTGGGTGCGGCAAACGACACGCTGTCCGCCGACTCGCCGCTGCAGCAGAACCTGGGCGGCACGCTGCAGGAACTGCAGCGCACGATGCGCTCGTTGCGCGTGCTCACCGACTACCTCGGCGTGCATCCGGAATCGCTGCTGCGCGGCCGCCAGGCCGACCCGCAGCCGGCCGAGACGAAACCCGCCGCCCCCGCCAACAGGAGCCAGCCATGAGCCGCCTGCGTTTGTGTCTCCTTGCCGGCACCGCCATGCTGGGCCTCGCCGGCTGCGCCTCGGCGCCGCTGCACTACTACACCTTGATAACGCCGGCGGGCAGCAATGCTTCCGCGGCGACACCCGCGCGGTATCCGTTCGAACTGCTGCCGGTGACCGTGCCGGCCCAGGTCGACGTGACGCAGCTGGTGGTGCGCGAAGGTGGGCAGGGCATGCTGCCGCTGCAGGACCAGCGCTGGATCGCGCCGCTGGGCGACGAGATCCGTGGCGCGCTGGCCGCCGACCTCGGCCGCGCGCTGGGCGTACCCGACATGAGCAGCCTGCCCGGCAACGGCCGGCCGCGCTTGCGCATCATGCTGGACGTGCGTCGTTTCGAGTCGGTACCCGGCGACCATGCGCTGATCGACGCGGCGTGGAGCCTGCGCTTGGTGGGCGGTTCCGGCGGCCAGGATGCGCTTGCCTGCAGCAGCCGGATCAGCGAGCCGGTGGCGGCGGGCTACGACGCGCTGGTGGCCGGCCATCAGCAGGCGCTGGCCGCGCTGGCCGCGCGCATTGCCGCCACCGCGCGCAGCTACGAGGCGGGGCAGGCACCGGCTTGCCCTGCCGATTGAGGGCCTGGGTGGGGTGCCTTCCGGCCTGGCGCAGGCCCGGGGCAGGGGCCCATTCTGCTAATCTGATCCGTTCTCCCGGCAGCCCGCCATCCCGCGCCACGCTGCCTGCAAAGACCACGGCTACGGAACCATGCAAGACACCCACGATCCCAGCAAGACCGAGCAGGACTATCAGCCGCAGACGGTGGAGGCCGCCGCGCAGCAGTACTGGAGCGCGCAGCACGCCTACGAGGTGAAGGAAGACCCGGCGCGGCCGAAGTTCTACTGCCTCTCGATGCTGCCGTATCCGTCCGGCGCGCTGCACATGGGCCACGTGCGCAACTACACCATCGGCGACGTGATCAGCCGCTACCAGCGCATGCAGGGCAAGAACGTGCTGCAGCCGATGGGCTGGGACGCGTTCGGCCTGCCCGCTGAGAATGCCGCGATCAAGAACAGGACCGCGCCGGCCAAGTGGACCTACGCCAACATCGAGCACATGCGCGGCCAGCTCAAGTCGCTGGGCTACGCGATCGACTGGAGCCGCGAGTTCGCCACCTGCCGTCCCGAGTACTACCGCTGGGAACAGCTGATGTTCACCCGGCTGATGAAAAAGGGCCTGGCCTACCGCAAGAACAGCGTGGTGAACTGGGATCCGGTGGACCAGACCGTGCTGGCCAACGAACAGGTGGTGGACGGCCGCGGCTGGCGCTCGGGCGCGGTGGTGGAGAAGCGCGAGATCCCGCAGTGGTTCCTGCGCATCACCGATTACGCGCAGGAGCTGCTCGACGGCCTGGATACGCTGCCCGGCTGGCCCGACGCGGTGAAAACCATGCAGCGCAACTGGATCGGTCGCAGCGAGGGCCTGGAGATCCACTTCGCGGTGGAAGGCGAAGCGGAACCGCTCACCGTGTTCACCACGCGGCCCGACACCTTGATGGGTGTCACCTTCGTCTCCATCGCGGGTGAACACCCACTGGCGCTGAAGGCTGCGCAGCACAACCCGCAGCTGGCCGCCTTTCTCGACGAGCTGAAGCACGGCGGCATCTCCGAAGCCGAACTGGAAACCCAGGAAAAGCGCGGCATGGCCACCGGCCTGTTCGCGATCCACCCGGTCAGCGGCGACAAGGTGCCGGTGTGGGTGGCCAACTTCGTGCTGATGGGCTACGGCACCGGCGCGGTGATGGCGGTGCCCGGCCACGATGCGCGCGATTTCGAGTTCGCCCACAAGTACGGCCTGCCGATCGCGCAGGTGATCGCCGCAGGCGACGAAACCTACGATGCCGCCCATTGGCAGGAGTGGTACGGCGACAAGACCCGCGCCGACATGCGGGTGGTCAACTCAGGCGAACTGGACGGCAGGAACTACCGCGAAGCGTTCGACTATCTCGCCGCGAAGCTCGAAGCCGCGGGCAAGGGCCTGCGCCGCGTGAACTGGCGCCTGCGCGACTGGGGCGTCAGCCGCCAGCGCTACTGGGGTTGCCCAATCCCCGTCATCTACTGCCCGAAGTGTGATGCGGTGCCGGTGCCGGAAGACCAACTGCCGGTGGTGCTGCCCGAGGACGTGGCCTTCAGCGGCGTGCAGTCGCCGATCAAGGCCGACCCCGAATGGCGCAAGACGACCTGCCCGCAGTGCGGTGGCCCCGCCGAGCGCGAAACCGACACCTTCGACACCTTCATGGAGTCGAGCTGGTACTACGCGCGCTACACCTCGCCGGGCGCGGACGCGCAGGTGGACGGGCGCGCCAACTACTGGCTGCCGGTGGACCAGTACATCGGCGGCATCGAGCACGCGATCCTGCACCTGCTGTACTTCCGCTTCTATCACAAGCTGATGCGCGACGCCGGCCTGGTGCATTCGGACGAGCCGGCCACCAACCTGCTGTGCCAGGGCATGGTGATCGCCGAGACGTTTTACCGCGACCACGCCGATGGCTCGAAGGACTGGATCAATCCCGCCGAGGTGGAGATCCAGCGCGACGACAAGGCGCGCGTGGTCGGCGCGGTGCTCAAGGCCGACGGCCAGCCGGTGCAGATCGGCGGCACCGAGAAGATGTCGAAGTCCAAGAACAACGGTGTCGATCCGCAGGCCATGGTGGGCAAGTACGGCGCCGACACGGTGCGCCTGTTCTCCATGTTCGCCGCACCGCCGGAGCAGTCGCTGGAGTGGAACGAGGCCGGCGTGGAAGGCATGGCGCGCTTCCTGCGCCGCTTCTGGCGCGAAGTCACCACGCACGCTGCGCAACCGGACCACCCGGCGGTCGGTCCCGCGCAGCTGGACGCCGGCCAGAAAACCCTGCGCCGCCAGCTGCACGAAACCATCCAGAAGGTGACCGATGACTTCGGCCGCCGCCATTCCTTCAACACTGCGATCGCCGCGCTGATGGAACTGCTGAACGCGGTGAACAAGTTCACCGACATGAGCGATCAGGGCCGCGCCGTGCGCCACGAGGCACTGGAAACTATGGTGCTGCTGCTGAACCCGGTGGTGCCGCACGTCAGCCACCACCTGTGGCAGGTGCTGGGCCACGCCGAGGCCGTGCTGGAGGATCGGCCCTGGCCGACCGTGGACGAAAGCGCCCTGGTGCGCGACAGTCTGACGCTGGCGGTGCAGGTCAACGGCAAGCTGCGCGGCACCATCGAGGTGGCCGCGAACGCCGGCAAGGACGACGCCGAGGCGCTGGCGCTGGCGCAGCCGCAAGTGGCCGCCTTCCTCGCGGGGCTCACCGTGCGCAAGGTGATCGTGGTGCCGGGCAAGATCGTCAACATCGTCGCAGGATGAAAGCCATGAACCGCATGCTCCGTGTCGCGTTGCCGCTAGCCACCGCCCTCGCGCTGAGCGCCTGCGGCTTCCATCTGCGCCGCAACGCCGCGCTGCCGCCGTCGATGAGCCATGTGCACCTCACCGTCTCGGGCGGCGGCGACCTGGAGCGCGGGCTGAGCCGTGCGCTGGAAAACGCCAACGTCACCGTCGAGGACGACGCGGGTCCCGGCGTTGCCGAGCTGCGCGTGCCGGTGGCCTCGTTCGGCACCCAGTCGCTGACCCAGGGCGGCTATGTGCGCATCACCGAGTACGCGGTGAGCTACAACGTGGAATTCGACGTCACCGGCGCCGACGGCAAGACCCTGCTGCCGCACCAGCGCATCAACATGCAACGCGAGTACAGCTACGACTCCACCGACGCCGTGGGCAACGCCTCGCAGGTGCAGCAGATCCAGCGCAGCCTGGTCGACGACATGGTGCAGGCGATCATGTTCCGCCTGGAGGCCGCCGGCCGCCACGTGCAGGCCGCTCCGGCACCGGCAGGCACCGGCGGGCACTGATGCCGCTCGCCCCCGCGCAATGGCAGAAGGCGCTGGCCGGCGACAGCCTGGCACCGGTCTACCTGCTCGCGGGCGAGGAACTGCTGGTGCTGGAAGCCGCCGACGCGCTGCGCGCGCAGGCGAAGCGGCTCGGCTACGCCGAGCGCGAAGTGCTCGAGGCCGGCCAGCATTTCGACTGGGACGACCTGGCCCGCGCCGCCGCGGGCATGTCGCTGTTCGCCACGCGTCGCTTGCTGGACCTGCGCCTGCCCACCGGGCGGCCCGGCATCGACGGCGCCAAGGCGATCACCGAGTTCTGCGCCGACCCGCCGCCCGACGTGACCCTGCTGATCACCGCGATGGAATGGAGCAGCAAGCACGACGGCGCCTGGAGCAAGAAGCTCGACGCCGCCGGCGCCATGGTGGTGTTCAACGCACCCCGACCCAACGAATGGGCGGCCTGGATCGGCGCACGGCTGGCCTCGCGCGGGCTCTCCGTCACGCCCGACGCCGCGGCTCTGCTGGCCGAGCGCGTGGAGGGCAATCTGCTCGCCGCCGCGCAGGAAGTGGACAAGCTCGCCGTGCTGCGCGCGGGCGACTCCACGCGCATCGACGCCGATGCGATGGAGAGCCTGGTCGCCGACAGCGCCCGCTACGACGTGTTCAAGCTCACCGATGCCGCGCTGGCAGGCGACGGCGCCCGTGCGCTGCGCATCCTCGCGGGCCTGCGCGCCGAGGGCGACGAGCTGATCGCCCTGATGGGCTGGCTGGTGAACCAGTTGCAGCTGGCGCTGCGCCTCGCCAACGCGCAGGACCTCGCCGCCCAGGCCCGCGCCGAGCGCCTGTGGCCGGCGCGCGAACAGCTGTTCCGCAAGGCCTTGCGCCGGGCGCCGCGTGAGCATTGGCTGGCCTGCCTGGCGCGGGCTTCGCGCATCGACCGGATCGCCAAGGGGCGCGAGCAGGGGGATCCCTGGCGCGAGGCCGAGCGGCTGATCGCGGCGATGGCGGAGCCGCGAGCGGCGCGGGCGCTGGCATAAGGCTGTGCAGATGAGCACCCGACCGCTCGCCATCTTCGGCGGCACCTTCGACCCCATCCACATCGGCCACCTCACCGTGGCCTGGGAGGCGGCGGAGTTGCTGGATGCGGAGGTGCGGTTGATGCCGGCCAACGTGCCGCCGCACCGGTCATCGCCGATAGCTACGCCCGCCGAGCGGGTGGCGATGCTGCGGGCGGCGCTGGCGGGGCAGTCGCGGCTGGTGCTGGATGCGCGCGAACTGGAGCGCGACGGCCCCTCGTACACCATCGACACCTTGCGCGAGCTGCGCGCGGAGCAGGGTGGGCGGCCGCTGGTGCTGCTGCTCGGCGCCGATGCGTTTGCCGGCCTGCCGAGCTGGAATCGCTGGCGCGAGCTGTTCGACTTCGCGCATATCGGCGTACTGAGCCGGCCCGGCGTGGATGCTGCGCGTCCTGAGGTGCTGGCTGCGGAAGTTGCCGCACGGCGCGTCGACGACATGGCGGCACTGCGTACAGAGCCCTGCGGCAATCTGATCGAACTTGCGGTGACGCCGCTGGAAATCTCCGCGACCCGCATTCGCGAGCTGCTCGCCGCGGGCCGCGATCCACGCTATCTGCTGCCGGCGGGCTTGTTCGACGATCCGGCCCTGCTGGCGCCCTATCGCGCCTGAAGCGCCGGGCCGCCGACTGTCCCTTCCTGGGCGGCCCGGTCCGGTCACGAAAGATCTGGTCACTTGCGTTCGTGCTGCTTCGTCGTGATGCTGCCCGCCGCCACACTGCCTGTGTTTCGCTGACACCTGCTGAGGGGTCGCCATGCCATTCATCGTGCCGCTGCGCTCGGTCGTAGTCATGCTGCTGCTGTTCGCGGCAGCCTACTTTCCCGCTTTCGCGTTGTCCGGAGGGCTTCATCTGCCGCCGGACCGCATGGTGCCAACGGTGATGGGGGTGAGCTTCACCGTCGCCGCCGCGCTGATGGCTTTTGCCATCTGGCGTGGCTGGTTCACCACGGTGGATTTCGGGCTGCGCTGGCCGGCGCCGCGCGACTTGCTGCTGGCGTGCGGTCTGGGCATTCCGGCGAGCGCCCTGATTGCGTGGGGGATGAGCCATGCCCATGAGCCGGGGCCGCTGGGCGGGCTGACCCTGACGCCTTGGCAGGTTTATCTATGCTTTGCCGTAGGAGCGCCGATTCAGGAGGAAACGATCTTCCGCGGCCTGCTGCAATCGACCCTGGCGAAAAGCCTGACCGGTGCGCCGGCCATTGCCGCAGTCTCCGCCATTGCCGCATCGGTGCTGGTTGCCGCGCTGTTCGGTGCCGTCCATCTTGTCGTGGGCCCCTGGACCGCGCTGGCCGCGTTGGTGCTTGGCGTGTTCGCCGGCGAACTGCGTCGCCGCAGCGGCAGTCTGCTGCCCGCGATCGTATGCCATGCGATCTTCAATCTGGGCGGCATGGTGTGGCCGGCGCACTGAAGCGGTGCGCTGCGGGGTTTGTTCCGATCGCATTCATTTCGCCGTGTAGGCGACAAACCGCAACGCCACCGAGTTCATGCAATAGCGCAGGCCGGTCGGCGGCGGGCCATCGTCGAATACGTGGCCGAGGTGGCTGTCGCAGCCGGCGCAGCTGATCGCTGTGCGTTCCATGCCGAAGCTGTCGTCGCGAATCTGGAGCACGTTCCGTTTCGCGATGGGCTGCCAGAAGCTGGGCCAGCCGGTGCCGGAGTCGAATTCGGTGGCGTCGTCGTAGAGCGCAGTGGCGCAGGCCACGCAGCGGAAGATGCCGGGCTGCGCGGGACGCTCGTGCGGGCCGCTGAAGGCGCGCTCGGTGCCGTCGCGACGCATTACCTCGAAAGCCAGCGGCGACAGGCGCGCCCGCCATTGCGCGTCGGTGAGCACCAGCCGGTGCACGCGGCAGGGGCCGAGATCGCGGCCGTCGTCGGTGTAGCACTCCAGCAGCACGTCGCCGGGTTTGCTGCGGACCAGCGCTGGCAGGCCGCCTGCGGCGCCGGCGGCGAGCAGACGGGGCAGGGCGAAGCTGCCGCTGACCGCGAGCAGGGCACCGCCGCCGAGCGCGGCGCGCAGGAAGCGGCGGCGATCCATCGCGAGGGTTTCGTCGATGCGGGACATGGAAGCCTCCATGATGCGAATGGGAGGTCCGGGTAGGAGCGCACTCTGTGCGCGAATGCTTTTCTCCACAACGCGCAAAAGCTATCGCGCACAGGGCGCGCTCCTACCGGATCTTGGCTCAGCCGAAGGTGAACGCGTAGGCGCGCACGCCCGGGTCGAGGAAGGTGATGGTGAAGGTGCGCTCGCCGGTGCCGTGGGCCTGGCGCACCAGCTGGTACAGGCGCTGCGAGGTGACGGTGCCGTTGCCCGCGGCGTCGGTATCCATGCCGTGGTCGTCGCCCGGCGCCTGGCCGTCCAGCGTGATGCGGAAGCGCACTGGCTTGCCGTCGCTGCCCGGGCCCAGCACCAGGTGCAGGTCGCGGCCGCGGAAGCGGTAGGTGATGCTGCCGTTCGCGGCATCCAGCGTGGCGTCCTGCGCATGCACGGTCCAGCGGCCGGCCAGCGCCCATTGGTTGGTGGCCAGCGTGGCGGGCGTGCGGTAGCCGAAAGCGCCGTCATGCGCGACCTGGCCGCTGGCGAAATGCTCGGCGCGCGCGTAGCCCACGTAGGTTTCCGGCGAGCGGTCGTAATCGCCCGAACTGGCCGCCTCGGCGCCTTTCGCGCCGGGCTGCACGTAGCCGCCGGGGAGGTCCTTGTAGCCGGCTTCGGTAAGCAGCTGGCGGATCGCGTCCTCGCCTTCGGCATAGCCGCCTTCGCCGAAATAGTGGTGGCGGATGCGGCCCTGCGCGTCGATGAAGTAGTCCGCGGGCCAGTATTCGTTGTTGAAGCCCTGCCAGATGGCGTAGTCCGAATCGAGCGCCACCGGGTAGCGCACGCCCAGCCGCTTCACCGCCGCGGCCACGTTGGACGGATCCTTCTCGAAGGCGAACTCGGGCGAGTGCACGCCGATGATGACCAAGCCGTGGTCCTTGTACTTGTCGTACCAGGCTTCGACGTAGGGCAGGGAGCGCAGGCAGTTGATGCAGGAATAGGTCCAGAAATCCACCAGCACCACCTTGCCGCGCAGCGCGGCAGGCGTGAGCGGCGTGCTGTTGAGCCAGCCGGTGGCGCCGGCCAGCGACGGCAGCGCGCCCTCCACCGGCAGGGCCTCGCCGGGCTTCGGTGCAGGCGCCGCCACTGCGACAGGCATCGGGCGCGCGGCGTCGATCAGCTTCTGCTCGATGCGGTTGGTGCCGGCCAGCGAGATGCGGGTGAGCAGGCCGGTATCTGCGCCCAGCGCGATCGCGGCCACGCCGCCCAGCACCAGCACGCCCAGTGCGCGGCGTACCCACTGGCCCGCACCCAGCGAGCGCTTCATCAGTGCGAACACCTTGCCGCCGATCGCCAGCGCCAGTGCCAGCGAGGTCGCCGCGCCCAGCGCGTAAGTGAGCAGCAGCAGGGTGGTGGTCGCACTGGCGCCCTTGAGTGCGGCGCCGGTCAGCAGCAGGCCGAGGATCGGCCCCGCGCACGGCGCCCACAGCAGGCCGGTGGCTATCCCCAGGCCCACCGCACCCCAGATCGATTCGCCGTCGTTCTCCGTGCGCTGCGACAGCCGGTTGCCCAGCGCCACGAACGGCCGCGTGAGCCATTCGGCGACGTGCGTGGAGAGCAGGGTGAGGCCCAGCAGGGCCAGCACCACCAGCGCCAGGGCGCGGCCGTACTGGTTCGCGTGCACCGCCCAGCCGCCGCCCACCGCGGCTAGCGTGGCGACCAGGGCGAAGGTGGCCGCCATGCCGAGCAGCATCGGCAGGCCGCTCTTCAGGAACGGGCGGTCGGCGCGGGCGAACACGAAGGGCAGCACCGGCAGGATGCAGGGGCTGAGAATGGTGAGCACGCCGCCGAGGTAGGCGAGGATCAGCAGGAACATGGTGTGTGGTTCCGGGTTGGGGTGTGCTGGTGATTCGCCGTCGTCGCGCTGGCGGTTACATCGTTCGATACGAGGTAACCGCGGCGGCGGATGCGGCGAATCGCCGGATGGAACCGCAGCATGGGACGATTTGCCCTTGACCGCCGACGGCAGCTTGGTACTAGATGGCGGTCTCGTCCCGTCACTGGATCGCCGCGCCCCCGTGTCTGCCGAACCCGCCAGTGCCAGCGAACAGGTCGACCGGCAGCGCGCCGCGTGGATGGCCGCCGCGCAGGCGGGTGACCGCCGCGCCTACGAGCGCGTGCTGGCCGACTCGGTGGCGCTGATCCGCGCGGTGGCGCGCCGGCAGGGCGTGGCGGCGGACGCGTTGGACGACGTGGTGCAGGAGACCCTGATCACGGTGCACCGCGTGCGCCATACCTATGATCCGGCGCGCTCCTACGACGCCTGGCTGAGCGCGATCGCCGGGCGCCGTGCGATCGACATGCTGCGCAGCCACGGCCGGCGCGAGCGCCGCGAGCTGCACGACGACTTCGCGCTGGACCAGCATCCCGACCGCGACGACGCCAGCGCGGATGCCGAACGCCGCCAGCAGGCGCGGCAGCTGCGCGAGGCGATCGCGCAGCTGCCGCCCGGCCAGCGCGAGGCGGTGGAGCAGCTCGGCCTGCGCGAACAGTCGCTGGCCGAGGCCGCCGCGCAGACCGGCCGCAACGCCGGCGCGCTGAAAGTGAACCTGCACCGCGCTTTGAAGGCCTTGCGCAACCGCTTGCACGGAGAATCCTGAGAGAGCCTGTTTATGATCCCCAAGTACCTCGCGTTGTCATCGAGTGGTTGTCAGGCGGTAGTGCGTGGCGCCGACCTGCCTGGCTGGCAGGTCAAGCTGCGCGCTACCGCATGGCGGCCACTCGATGGCAACCCAACGGGCCGGGTCTGTTTGCCCACAGTCCTGCGTCATCACTCAGTCGTGGACCGACGTCCACTCCTTCGTTCTTCCTTGGCCTGCGCGCAAACAGCTTCCGGCGCGAGGTGCTTGGGGGCCATGAACAGGCTCTAACCATGTCCGATGCCCGCCACCACGCCCTGATCGACGAGCTCGGTGCCGAGCTGGTGCCGGTGCGGCGCCTGCTGCCGCCGTGGATGCGCACGCTGGGCTGGCTGGCGCTGGTGGCTGCGTTCTCGGTGCTGCTGTTCGCGCATTACGGCGACGCGCCCATGTTGCGCCGCTGGGCCGGTGCGCCGGACCTGGGCTGGGCCGCGCTGGGCGCGGTGCTGACCGCGATCACGGCGGCCTGGGCTGCGTTCACGCTGGCCGTGCCGGGGCATGCCCGCGTCTGGGCCTGGCTGCCGCTGCCGCCTGCGCTGCTGTGGATCGGCGCCAGCGGCCTGGGCTGCCTGCGCACCTGGCTGGCACCGGGCACCAGCATCGCCACGCTGCACCAGTCCGCCGACTGCCTCGTCTTCATCGTCTCCTTCTCGATCCCGCTGTCGGCCATGCTGGTATGGCTGTTGCGTCGCGCCTGTCCGCTGCGTCCGCTACTCACCGCCCTGCTGGTGGGCTTGGCCAGCGCGGCGGCCTCGGCCAGCCTGCTGGAGATCTGCCACGCCTTCGATGCCGCGGCCACCGACCTGCTGACCCATGCGCTGGCGGTGCTGATCGTGATCGGGGCAAATGCGGCGATGGGCGGGCGCCTGCTGTCGCGGTATTGAGCAGACGCTCAGGTAACCGGCGCCCCGCGAGTGACGAAGCAGAGGATGGAGGCGGTGCGACCGCTTCCGTCACTTTTCTCACTCAAGGATTCCACCCATGAACGCACGCACGCTTGCCGCCCTCGCGCTTTCCGCCGCCGTCGGCGCCTTCGCCTTCGCGCCCGCCCACGCGCAGGACGCCATGGCCGCCAGCTCCAGCACGGCGATGTCGCACGAAGCCATGCAGTCCAAGAATGCGATGAAGGACTCCATGCACAAGGACGACATGAACATGAAGATGAAGAAGGACGCGATGGACCATGGCGCGATGAAGCACAAGACCATGATGCACAAGGCGATGAAGCACGACACCATGATGAAGAAGGGCGGCGCGATGAAGATGAAGCAGGATGCCGGCGCCGCGATGAGCAACGGCGGCTGATGCAGCCTCGATCCGTTCGCCCTGAGCGCAGGTCCGAAGGGCCTAAGTCGAAGGGCGAACGGATGTTGTGGTGCCGTCGGAGGCCGCGTTTCATCCCGTATGGACACGGCGGGGGCATAATGGCTCGGTCCCCTGCAATGGATGGAGCGCATGTCCTCTTTTGCACAGCGCCTGGGCATCGAATGCCCCCTGATCCAGGCGCCGATGGCCGGCGCCACGACCCCGGAGCTGGTCGCCGCAGTGTCGAACGCCGGCGGCCTGGGCTCGCTGGGCGCGGGTTACACCGAGCCGCAGACCATCCTCGACCAGGTAGCGCGGATCCGCACGCTCACCGATCGCCCGTTTGCGCTGAACCTGTTCGTGCTGCCCGACGACTTCGCACCCGACATGGCCGCGGTGGCGCGCGCCCGGGAGCGCCTCGATGCGCTGATGGAGCATGAAGGGCTGGCGGTGCGCACCAGCTTGCCGGCGCGCTGGGCGCCGCGTTTCTCCGAACAGTTCGCCGCGCTGTGCGAGGCACGGCCCGCCGTGGCGAGTTTCGCGTTCGACCTGCTCGCGCCGGCGCAGATGCAGGAACTGCAGCGCCGCGACATCTACGTGGTCGGCACCGCCACCACGGCGGCGGAGGCGCTTGCCTGGGCCGCGCGCGGCGCGGACGCGGTGTGCGTGCAGGGCGCCGAGGCGGGCGGCCATCGCGGCGGCTTCCTGCACGCGGGCGAGACGCCGCTGATCGGCCTGTTCGCGCTGATTCCGCTGGCGGTGGCTGCCGTTGCGGCCTGCGAAAGGGAGGTGCCGGTGATCGCCGCGGGCGGCATCATGGACGGCGCCGGCATGCTCGCCGCCGAGGCGCTGGGCGCGGCGGCCAGCCAACTCGGCACGGCCTTCCTCGCCTGTCCCGAATCGTCCGCGGCCGAGGCGTGGAAGCACGATCTGCTGACGGCGCAGGATCACCGCGTGGCCACCATCCGCAGTTTCTCCGGTCGCGCCGCGCGCGGCCTGTGCAACCGCTACGTGGAGGCGATGGAAGCTGCGGCGGACGAGCTGCCTCCCTATCCCGTGCTCAACGCACTCACCGCGCCGCTGCGGCGCGCGGCTGCTGGTGCAGGCCGTGCCGACCTCGTTTCCGAATGGTGCGGCCAGGCCGCCGCGCGGGTGCGTCCGCAGCCCGCCGCAGAACTGGTGGCACGGCTGATGCACGAATACCGGCTGGCGCGGCGGGCGCTGGCGCATTGACTCGTGCCGGAGCTACGGGCGTTATACTGCCGCCGCGCCGCCACGGCGCGCCTTTCCGCACTGAGGCTCCCCCATCTTGAGCACTAGCCGCAAGACCAAGGCCGACTCCACGGCCGAACTGCGCAAGACCGTCGTCGCCGCGCTGGAAGAACTGAAGGCCAAGGACGTCCGCGAGATTGACGTGCGCGGCAAGACCTCCATCGCCGACCTGCTGGTGATCGCCTCCGGCACCTCCGCGCGCCACGTCAAATCCATCGCCGACGAAGTGGTGAAGTTCGCCAAGAAGGCGGGCGTGATGCCGCTGGGTGTGGAAGGCGAGCAGGAAGCCGAATGGGTACTGGTGGACCTGGGCGACGTAATCGTCCACGTGATGCTGCCGCGCATCCGCGAGTTCTACGGCCTGGAACGGCTGTGGACGGTGGGTGACCGCGAGCAGGAAAGCGATGCCGCGAGCGTCGGGTGAGCACCACGCTTTCTCCCTCTCCCCGCCGTGGAGAGGAAGCGAGCGCGGGCGCTGCGCGCCGGCTTTTGCTCTTGGGCGACAATGATGCGCGTGCGCCTGATCGCCGTCGGTGAACGCATGCCCGCCTGGGTGGCGGAAGGTTTCGCCGAGTACCGCAAGCGCCTCTCGCACGAATTGCCGCTGGAACTGGTCGAACTGAAGCCCGGCGCACGCGGCAAGGGCCGCGACGATGCGAAGGCGATGCAGGACGAAGGCACGGCGATCCTCGCCGCCTTGCCGCGCGACAGTCACGTCGTGGCGCTGGACGGTCGCGGCAAGGCCTGGTCAAGCGAGGAGCTGGCCGAGCAGCTGGCGACGTGGCGCATGGCTGGCTGCGACCTGGCCTTCCTGATCGGCGGGCCCGATGGCCACGCGCCCGCGGTGCTGGCGCGCGCCGACCAGCGCTGGTCGCTGGGCCCGCTTACCTTGCCACACATGCTGGTGCGGCTGGTGCTGGCCGAGCAGCTCTACCGCGCCACCACGATCGTGGCGGGGCATCCCTACCATCGCGCCTGACAGTTTCGCGGAAGACGTGCACGCGAAGCTGACGCGTCGCCGCCGAGAGGAAGATCCATGTCGTTCGAAATACGCCGCGCCACCTTCCACGACCTCGACGCGCTGGTGCCGCTGTTCGACGGCTATCGCCAGTTCTACGGCAAAGCCCCCGACGAGGCCGGCGCGCGCGAGTTCCTCACCGCACGCCTGCGCCTCAACGAATCGATGATCCTACTGGCGTACGACGGGCATGGCGCGGCGCTGGGCTTCACCCAGCTCTATCCGCTGTTTTCCTCGGTGCGCATGGTGCGCACCTGGCTGCTCAACGACTTGTTCGTGGCCGCCACGGCGCGGCGGCAGGGTGTGGCGAAGGCCCTGCTGGAGGCCGCCGCCGCGGAGGCTAGGCATCTCGGGGCGGCCAGCCTCTCGCTCTCCACCGCGCACGACAACGTCGCCGCGCAGGCGCTGTACGAATCGCTGGGCTGGCAGCGCGACACGCAGTTCCGCGAGTACACACTCACGCTCTAAAGGATCCCGCATGCTCCATCTCGCCTCGCAGTCGCCGCGCCGCCGCGAGTTGCTGGCTCAGCTCGGCGTGGACTTCCGGGTGGTCGACGTGGACGTGCCTGAGCTGCGCGTAGCGCAGGAATCGCCGCGCGAATACGTGAACCGGGTCGCCCGCGACAAGGCGCGGGCCGGGCTCGTCGCGCTGGCGGGTGTCGCCGATGCCCGCGTGCTGGGTGCGGACACCGAGGTAGTGCTGGACGATGAGGTGTTCGGCAAGCCGCGCGATGCGCTCGATGCGGCGGCAATGCTGCGACGCCTGTCCGGCTGCATGCATGCGGTGATTTCGGCGGTGTGGCTGGTCGACGCGCAAGGCGAGCGCAGCGCCTGTTGTGTGTCGCGGGTGCGCTTCGCGGAACTCGACGAAGCCGCCATCGCCGCTTATGTCGCCACCGGCGAATCCTTCGGCAAGGCCGGCGCCTATGCGATCCAGGGCCGCGGCGCGACCCTGGTCGAGCACCTGGAGGGCAGCTACTCGGGCGTGATGGGTCTGCCCTTGTTCGAGACGGCCAAGCTGCTGCGCGAAGCGGGCATCGGCGGCTGAGTCAGCCGGGGCGGTACAGGGAAACGAACAGCGCCACCATCGCCAGCAGGTTGTTGCAGGCATGGGCGATCACCGAGGGCCACAGCGAGCCCGAGCGCAGCCGCAGCCAGGCCAGCACCACGCCCAGCAGCGCGAGGTTGGGCAGCGCGTACCACAGCCAGCGCAGGTCGGGCAGGTGCACCAGCGCGAACAGCACGGCGCTGACCGGCACCGCCCAGGCGGGGCGCATGCGGCGCAGCAGGGCGGACAACAACACGCCGCGGAACAGCAGCTCCTCCACCAGCGGACCGATGCTCGCCACCGCCAGCGTGAGCGCGATGCGGAAGCCGGCGCTGGCGCCGCCGCCCAGCTGCTTCACGTCTTGCGGCACGGCGTGGCCGTGCGCCAGCAGCTCGGTGAGCTCGCTGCCGATCAGCGGCACCACCAGCCCCAGCGCCACCGCAGCGGCGCAGTACGCCACCGCGGGCCTGGCGAAGCCGAAGCCGGGTGGTTCGGCCTGCGGCCACAGCAGCGGCCAGAGTGCGCGCGCCGTCCACAGTGTGCCCAGCGCGGCCCCGAACAGGGTGACGATCACCACGGTGCTGCTGACGTCCGGGTGCGTCATCAGCGCCGGCAGGTCGGTCGCTGCCGCGCCTTGCACGAGGCGGTAGCCGAAACCCAGCAGCATGGCCGCCGCGAAGCCCACCACCATCTGCAGCGCGAAGTACAGCAGGATCAGGCCCAGGGCGCCGCCGACGCCGGGCAGCCGCGGCGGCGGGGCGGCGAAGGCGGTGGGTGGCAGGTTGTGGCGCGGTGCATCCATCGGACGGAAAACCTTTGCGCCAGACGGACGAAATCGCCGGAACACGCGGCGCCGCGCTCCGATGTCGCATCTTGGGGGTTCGCCGCGAGCGGACGCAATCCGTCATCCGGCACGGTCGGCCTCGCGGTGGCGGTAGCGGTCGGTGCGGCTGCGGGCTGCTAAGCCTTTTGCGCAGACGATAGAGCGGTTTCGGCCGTCTGCCGTGGGTAACAGAGCGGTTTCGTCCACCTGCCGGTGGCCGAGCAACTTTCTCTTTGCGTGCTCACGCACGCGCAGGAGCGCGTGCGAACGGCGAAGCCGGCCCGAAGGGCGGAGGGCAGGATGCCCGGAGTCAAGAGAAAGTAGCCAAAGAGAAAGAGCACCCCGGGGTCTGAGGTTTCCCCACGAATGATCGAGCCAGATCAAACGCTTGGCGGTCATCTGTGGTGGCAAGAGGTGCGCGCATGGCGCAGTCTTCAAGGCGACCAAACCAACGAAGGCAGCCGACCCATGC